>X87_Garden_Dormouse__coassemble_152_pt1 | contig 13608 bp, 9 predicted proteins | sample X87_Garden_Dormouse__metabat2_low_PE_004 | metagenome-assembled genome bin X87_Garden_Dormouse | reverse complement strand
CCAAACGTGTCAACAATAATATCACAACAACACCATAACTACGCCCTACCTTATACTTCGTTCACTACATCACCCGACTTTTTACCTCGTTATTCAATACTTATAAATAAATACATTAAAAAGGACCTATTCGTTTGGATTCGCAAACGTAAAGGTCCTTTTTCTTATTAAATTTATTTATTCATTTTTTGTTTTTTACTTTTTCGGGATACTAAATATATAAATAAACCAAATAATACGACAACCATTATTGCAGCTACGAAGTAAGTGTTATTTAAACCTCGCTCTTTTATTATCGCGTATAATTCTGTTTCTTCACGATCAGTTATCAAATTATATTCATTGTTTTTCTTCTTAATGTTATCTCCTACAATTAATCCAGAGAGCATTTTATTTTTTTCAATATCTTCCCCTGATATTGTTACTTTTTTAGATTTGCTTGAGTCATTAACATTAAGAATATAATCTATTGTATTTGTATCATAATAATACAACATCGTTCCTTTATCATGAGGTAATACTTTAACTGTTCCTTCAAATAATTCTTGATATTGTTTAAAAGTATTTGAAACCTTTTCTAAGTATTCTACTACTTCTTTATCCGTTCTAAAGTTCTGCAGTTGGTTGATTGTTTCTATTTTACTACCGTTTGCAGCTATTTCAGTCCCGTAATTCATCATAATTGGGCCTTTATATCCCCACATATAAGTCATTAATTGTTTTATACGTGTGCCAGGGAACATATTTTCATCAGCTGCATGTTTAGTAAACCGTTCTGTGAACCAAGTATCTGCCATTAGTACTTCATTACTTTTATTATATGTAGGTATATCAGTATTTACATTTTTAAAAGCGTCTTGCAAAGAGGTTCTCATGTTATTTGATGATAAATGTGTAAAGTTGTTAGCTTTTATACCGTCTTTATTGATAATACCGTAAGATTCAACACCTTCAGGTATAAACTCTTCTGCATCTATACCATCTTGAACAATATTCATAGATACCCCATCAACTTGATATTCTTCAACAAACGATTCTACTTTTGCTTTATACAGTCCTTGGTTTTCAGGATCTTTTAAATCTATAAATTTATCATCTTTGAAATATGATTTTTGTATATTATTTAAATCGCCATCAATAGATTTATTGAATTCTGACGTATAAGTAACAGGCATGTCTACTACAATTTCCATATCTTTTTGATGTATTTTATCGATTAGTGATTTAAAGGCTTTCTCCCCACCTAACACTTTATCAATACCATCATAGTTCTTTACTTTATAACCTAAAAAGTCATTTTTATCGTGTTCAAATACTGGCGATATATGTATCGTATTAAATCCCATATCATGTATATATTCTAGTTTAGACGATATTCCTTGAAAGTCTCCACCTAAAGGAAGATCGTTAGATTTATCATTATTCTTTATCATTTTATTATTCTCATTGTTGCCGTTCATAAATCTATCTACGACTAAACTATATATTCTAGGATATTTTACATCTTCATATTCTTCTTCTTCAGCAAAAACATATCCACTAAAAATTGGCGCCATTAACATGACACTTAAAACTAACTTTGTCCATTTTTTCATATACTCAACCCTCTTTATTACCCAATTATCTCTATTATACTAAAACGTTTACTTTACTGATAGCCCATCATGAAATTGTCATAAAAAAAGATTGCTAGTAACTAGCAATCTTTTAAATAAAATTATCCGAAATGTAATACGCCCATTGGTAAGTAACTACCAAGTAGAATTGTAAGTACCATAGCGATAATTGTGGCTATTAAGAAACCTTGACTGTTTTTGTTCTTTTTCTTTTTAGCAATAGTCATTTCGATTAAGCCAATTACGATAAGTCCTAATAATAATTTAATACCGTATAGCATGCCGTCGATACCCATAGCTTGAATAAATAATACAACACCAGAAACAAGTGTAAATACCATAAACAATCTTAAGACCATATGAACTGGTTTATTTGTAACTTTAACATAGACTACGAAGAATAAAATAATTGTTACTAACCAACTAAAAATATGGAAATGTGTCAATTTAAGTTCCCCCTAAATATTAATATTTCTATTCCAATAAGCATTATAACATAGGAACTAAAAGAAACATCTAAAATTTAGCGTCCTTATTTAAATTTCACTTATAATTCACATTTTATACAAAATTAAATTTCATGAAATTCGAATTTAACAAAAACCTTTAAAATTTCGATTACCATTATAAATAATAAGAGCCTGAGACATTAATTATGTCTCAGACTCTATGCCAGTATTTATAAATTATTTTTCGCTTATAAATGTTGTTAAAGTACCGATACCATCAATCGTTACTTTTACTTCATCACCTGGTTGTAAGAATTGTGGCGGATTCATACCAGCGCCAACACCTGCTGGCGTTCCTGTAGCAATAATGTCTCCAGGATGTAACGCAACATATTTAGAAATTTCTGCGATTAATTCGTCAATTTTTAAAATCATTTCGTTTGTATTGCCATCTTGTCTAATTTCATTATTTACTTTCGTAACAATGTTTACGTCTTCTGGCATTGGTAACTCATCTTTAGTTACGATATATGGACCCATTGGGCAACCGCCTGTTAATGATTTAGATAAGAATGCTTGATCGTGTTCTTTTTGAGCTTTTCTATCAGTAATATCATTAATAATCGTATAACCATATACGTAGTCTAATGCTAAACCGCGTGGTATTTTTTCTCCTGATTTACCTATTACAACTCCTAGTTCACCTTCGTAATCTAATTTTTCTGTTACATCTTGGTGATTTGGAATTGTTGCATTATCACCAGTTAATGATGATGCTGCTTTAGTAAATACATATAATCTATTTACTTCATTATTTAATTCTTCAGCGTGTTTTTTGTAATTACGTCCGAAAGCAATCACATTATTTGTTGGCGTAACGGGTGGTAAAAACTCAATGTCTTCAAAGCTATATTTATAATCGGCTTTTTGAGCAGTTTCTTCTACATTAACTACAGCTTTTCTTACCGCTTCTTGAAAATCAACATTAACATTTTCTTGTAAGCCTTCTAATAATGTTTTTGGATTAAATTTTTCTTCTCCAAAGTCTTGGAACACCTTGCGTAAATCCCATACTGCATCTTCTCTTTTTACTTTAACACCATATGAAGTAATATCGTTATATTTAAAAGTTAAAAATTTCATCCACTCTGTCAGCTCCTTCTTGTTCTTGTGACCCATTATACCGAATTTTTTGATAAATCGCATTATTTTCAAACTATTATTTTAAATATGTTACTTTTCTCCATACTTTTTCAATTGGTCCTTGCTTGAATTTTTTTAAATAAAAATGACTTGCAACCAATTGTACAGCGAATATAGCTAGTGCAATCAGATAAATTGTAGATACTGATAATTTACCGTATAAACTAAAACCAATGCCATAAAATATAAACATACAAATAATACTTTGTGTAATATAAGTTGTTAAACTTAATTTACCTATATTTTGAAGTGGTGATAATATTTTTCGAACTGTTTTATCTTCACACAATAATACGAAGAAGATAATATAACTCAATGCTACAATCGGTCCACCTAACATTTGACTGATTAATTGTGAAATCGTTGAACCAGCAAGCATAATTTGAATCATTTTAACACATAGTCCTAAAATAAATACCACTATTCCTACGATAATATAGAGATTTTTATGTTGTGTAATTTTGTTAAACCAATTACTCTTATGTGCATAAATACCAAATAGCATTATAGGTAAAATACTAAAAGGTCCTACTAAAATAACATTTAAAATATTCATACCAAAATATTTTAAATTAAATCCCATAATTGATAAATAATCACTACTTATTAATATGTTATTTACACGTTCTAATTCTTGTAAACCAACAAAATTTTCTAGTTCTGCAACATCTTGCAATAACACCATAGGTAAGATATACAATAGCGCAAGTATACCGAAACCTATTGATAATCCTACTAATGAATAACTTGGTTTTAGTCTAACAAATATAATCGCTATAAAACCAAGTAAAGCATATGTTGCGAGTATGTCTCCATAGAATAGAAAAATACCATGAATAACACCTAGCAACAGTAAGAATAGTAATCTTCTTATAATCATTGGATAATAATCAATATTTCTTTTTATACTATTATCGTACATAATTGATAAACCATATCCAAATAAAAACGCAAATATTGGATAAAATGAAGCAATAATAAATAATGAACTTACTTTAAACAAAGCCCCGTCTTGATGTTGGAAAAACTCAAATGGATTAATCACTTGATAAGGATATGCAAATGTTAAAATGTTCATTAATATAATCCCTAGTAAGCTAAAACCTCTCAACGCATCTATACTAAATATTCTTTCTTTCGCCATTAATTGCTCTCCTTGATGTGTTTCGTACCATATTGGAAGAAATATAAATATCCTTCAACAGGTTGTTGTAAAATTGTTTCTAATGTTTTTTTATAGTATTGCATTTGTACTTCATATTTCTTCATCATTGTTTCTGCTACTTCTTCTTTAGTTTTTCCTCGACGTACAATAAATGCATCTGTCTTATAGTCTATAAATGAAACTTTCCCATCTTTGATAAAAATACAGTCTATCATCCCTTGGATAATTGGTTTATTATCATCTTGTTTAATATTTAACTTAACATCTTGATCAATATCATTTTGGCCAACTACAAATGGTACTTCTCTTATAACTTTATCTGCATCTACTAAACATTCATATAAATTGGAATGTGTAAATGCATGAACAAGATCTAACCTTAAATCACCGATTGCATCTTCTGGTAGCACTCCTTGATCAATTAATGATTGTACAAATGGTTTTATTTCATCCTCTTTTAAACCACCTTTTTGAAGTGGAAGATGTTGCATTACTGCATGCATTAATGTACCAATTTCAGCACTATCCCGTTTTTCTTTTGATAAGAATTTAGGTCGATCATAAGACCTAACACCAACTTGATATTGTCTTACAATTTGATAGTCGGTCCCCGCTTCCTCTGTTTCTTTTTGACGCTTTATTTCAGAAACTGACTGTTTAGCGGCAATATTTAATAAATCTTTATTTGGATATTCATAACTAATTTGTTCTAATATTTGATCCTTCTTATCTGAAGGTCTATAGTTTAATAAGTTTTCTAATGTTGGTTTATCTTCATCTGCAATATCTTCGTCTACATTTTCTTCTTCTTTAATGATGTTTATATTAAATTTTTCACTTTGATCAGTTGTAAATGGAATAGCATTAGATAGGCCTTTTTGTTTTGACTTTGCTAATATTGTACCAATTAGATCAAATGGAGATTTAGCGCTCATTCTGAAGCCAGGGTCCAACATACCATGTTGGTTCGCTTGAATAAGACCTAACTTATCTATTGCTTCTTCATTTTTAACGCGACCAATTAAATATAGACCTTCTTTCGCTCTAGTTAATGCAACATAAATTAATCTCATTTCTTCTGAAATCATTTCAGTTTCATTAATGTTTTTGAAAATAATCGAAGCAAGTGATGGATAGATTATTTCGTTCTCAACATCATAGTAATTTAACGCCATACCATATCGATTGTTTAATATAACGGGCTTACTTAAGTCTTTACGATTAAACTCTCTTTTCGTACCTGAATAAATAACAAATGGAAATTCTAACCCTTTACTACTATGAATTGTCATCATCCTTACAACATCATCGTTAGGACCGATAACACTCTCTTGGCCAAAATCTTGTCCACGTTCAATTAGTTCATCAATAAAACGAATAAATTGGAATATCCCTCTAAGACTTGAAGCTTCAAATTGTACCGCTTTATTCAGTAAACCGTATAAGTTCTGTCTACGCTGAACTCCACCTGTTAGACCACTATAATATGCTATCAAATAATAATCGTTATATAACTGATCTAATAATTGCCACACAGGTATAGACTTACTTAACGTTTGGTAACCTTTAAGCTGAGATAAAAATTGATTGAGTTTTTCTACAAGTTGCTCGTCTGCTTCTGGGTGCTTAACATACTGATGTATAGAATCTAGATAATAGACTTCTTGTGGTGCTTTATTTCTTATTTCTGCTAATTCATCTTCTTTAAATTGAAAAGCAACAGAACGCATAAGTCCGACTAAATATTTATCTTGTAACGGGTTATCGATAACTCTTAAGAACGAAAGCATTAATCTAACTTCATTTTGTTCAAAATAACCTTCTTTAGTTTGAACATAAAATGGAACATTAGCGTCTTTAAACACTTGTTGTAAATGCATAGCATTTCCGTAACCACGTTCTAAAATGACGATGTCTTTATAAGTTGCAGGTCTATATTCTTTCGTTTTCCTATCATATACGCTTTTATTTTCCAGTATATATTGGACTTTTTCTACTACATGTTTAGCTTCAATTAAATTATTATCTGTTTCTTCAAAGGATTCTTCAACTAAAATATCCATTTCTAATGGTGTTTCTTGCTCGTCATAATCTGCACCATAATAAAGTTTAGCTTCATCGTTATATTCTATTTCCCCAACTTCTTCGTCCATCATATGAGAGAAGATAAAATTGGTATTATCTAACACTTCTCTTCTAGACCTAAAGTTTTTAGATAAATCTATAACTTTTCCAGTTTCATTTCCATCAGAATTGAAGCGTTTATATTTTTCTATAAACAACTCAGGTTCTGCTTGTCTGAATTTATAAATTGATTGTTTAACGTCACCAACCATAAATAAATTACCATTGGATTCGTCACCTGTTTTTATACAATTAATGATAGCTTCTTGTACTCTATTCGTGTCTTGATATTCATCGACAAGTATTTCCTCGAAATGTTCTCTGTATTGTAGAGCTATTTCAGAAGGTTCTCCATCTTCATTTGTTAAAATATCTAACGCTAAATGTTCATAATCTGAAAAATCTATAATACGTTTATTTTGTTTCAGTTTTCTAAAGTATCGAATAATATCTTTAGTCACTTCAGCAAGTATTTCAACACGAGGTGCGATACTTTGCATATCTTGGATTAAATAATCTCTTTCTCGACTTAAATAGTTATTGTTCAAGTCGTTTAACTCATTAATATATTTTTTATGATAATCTTTCCCTAATTCAAGTAGTTGTTCGTCGCCTTCATTTTCCTTTTTAACTTTGCTAGAGTTCATAGGTATTTTTTTCTTTTTCAAATCGTTGCTAATACTCTCTAATGATTTCGTACCTTCGATTACTTCATCAATCCACACACGCTCTCCTTCAAGATATGTCATGTGCGCATCAACAGCATTTAAATTTTGATAACAATCTATAGATTGATATAGAACATTTTTAGCACTGTTTAATTTCCTTTTTATCATTTCATCCATCATTTGAAAGTATAAATGATCTTGATTTAAGTTGTAATATGGTTCATCTAATGAATCTAACCATTCAAAAGGTTTAGCATGCGCAATGCTAAATCGATATAAACTTTTCACAATTGTTCGCAGTTGGTCGTCTGAACGGTCATTCGATAGATGTTCAACTAAATCTATAAATGATTGTTCATTTTTTTCATAATAACTTTCTAATACATCATCAATCGCTTGTTCTAAAAGCACTATTCCTTCAACTTCGTTAGCTGTTCTAAAGTTTGGATCAATATCAATCTCATCATAATGAGCTTTAATAAGAGATAAACAAAAGCTGTGAAGTGTCGATATTTGTGCTTGGTGAATTTTAATTCTTTGTGATTTTAAATGCTCATCTTCTGGATGTTTAGTACTTTCTTTTTGAATAGCGGCATTTACTCTCGCTTTCATTTCTCTAGCACTTGCGTTTGTAAAAGTAACGACTAACAATCTATTAACATCTTGTTTATTACGCATGATTTTTTGAATGATGCGTTCCACAAGTACAGCTGTCTTACCGCTTCCGGCTGCAGCGGCTACAAGTATATCTTGACCTTCAGAGTATATTGCATTCCATTGATCATCAGTCCATTGTGCATCATGTGGCTTTTTTGGAATAGATATCATTCGTCTTCTTCCTCCTCTCTTAACATATTTATAAGTTCATCTTTACTTAAAGTATGATCAATTCTTCTATATTGATGTGCGTCCGTAATAGGATCGATATGACAAACTGACTTAAATTCACAGAATCTACAAGGTAGTTCTCCTCTATATTCAATCGGAGCTACTTCTGTGTGCCCATCCATAATCTGTGAGGCAGTTTCTACGAAGTTAGATCTATTTTTATTAATTAATTTATAGAAAAGTTCTTCGTCTAGCGCTTTACTATTTTTATTTAAGTCGCCATCTTTTTTCTTAGTAACTGGTATCATATCTGATTTAAGTTCGTCTAATAGCTTACTGTCTAGCGCATCTACAACTTCTGGATTTCTATTAACATAACCATCCATTTTGAATTTTTCTAATGTTTGTTTATTAACATCTGTTAATTCAGGTATTTCACCCCAGTTTGTAGCTTTAAGTCTAGGTTCGTGTACATGGAAATAAAGTAACGCTCCAGGTGAAACATTTTCGCTTAAGTTTAGAAGTTCTTTATTTTGTAATACTACGTCCAAATAAGTAAACATTTGCATTTGTTTACCATACAATACTTTAGTTAAATCAAGGCTTGTTTCAGAGGATTTGTAATCAATAATTGAAACATAATCACGTTCTCTACTCTTGAATACATCTAGTCTGTCGATTTGCCCTCTTATTTGAATTGGAATATTTCTATTAGTTTTTAAAGGCGTAGTCTTCAGTTCATGTTTAGAAGTCGCACCAAAATTAAGTTCAAACTGATATGCTCTAAATTTAGAGTTACTTGTTTGATACTTCATCGCCTCAAGTGTTGATTTAAGGATATTTTGAATTCTCAATTTCAAATAACGATAGTGAGCTGTTCGATGTAAAACATCAAACTGAATTTTTGGTAAGCTCTCATCAATTGCTTCATTGATTAATTTCGTCATCGCTTGTGCAGATAATTTACTAAAATCGCCATTAACTTCGTCAGAAATGTATTTCAATGTTTGGTGGAAAATATTCCCGATATCTACACTTTGTATTTGATATTTAGATCGCTCGTTCAATCTTAAACCATGCAGAACAAAATGTTGGAATGGACAATTATTGTAAGATTCGAATCTAGAAACACTTGCGTTAATTTTTTCGCCATATAATGACTCTGAAACTTCAGTATTGAGCTGAACAGAATCGTTCTTATAAGTTAATGCTGAAGTTAGATATTCTATCGTTGAATCTAGATGATGCATTTCTTGTACAGCTTTAAAAGCATCTAGCCAAATATCGTTTACTATTTCATCATTCAAATAATCGTTTAAGTGTTGGAATATATGAATTTGACTTTGGTGTTCATGTTCCATTAACTGTATAGGTTCTATTTCGACACTCGCTTTGAGTGATTCTACTTCTAAGTCTGTAAACAGTGATTGAATCGTATTAAGAAACGGACTCTTGTCTCTTACTTCGCCACCATCTGACATTAAACTATATGTAAAGACGACATTACGCTTTGCTCTCGTCATTGCAATATAACAAACAAATGCTTCATCCATTTGTAAAATGTCACTTGTTGGGCTTAATTCTAATCCACTTGTTTCTGCTAAAGCTTTCTTCTCATCGTCAGTCAACAACATAACTTGATTTGAAACTGCTGGTAATACACCATCATTCATGCCTAGTAAAAACACAGTATCGCTATTATCTACTTTGGCTAAGTCCATATTACCTACTGTCACTTCATCTAGTGTTTGAGGAACCATTGAGAAGTTTAATTCATCTAGACCTCTATCTAATATTTCAATGAATTCATTTAGAGATAATGACACATCGCCTAACACTTCTACAATATCATCAAATATTCTTATAGTACCTTGCCAAACTTGGTCTATTTGTTCAGCTTCTTCAAAATGCTGTTTAAGTTCTAATTCATCTCTCATTGTCATAAGATGTGTTGGTAACTCAAATTGTTCAAGCACTTCATACAATCTCATTGTAAAAGCTTCTACCGTTTCACTTTCTTTAAGCGTTTGATTTAATGTTTCAATTTGTTTTACAACATATTCTTTTAAATGAATAACACGTTTAATCGTTTCTTTATCTTCTTCTGAATATGTCGCGCCATCTTTTTTTAAAGTTTTTTTACCTAATTTTTCAAAAGATTCAACTGTGAAAAATTCAGGACTTGTCCATCTTTTTCCTGAAATTCCTCGTTCAAAAGCATAGTTTTCCAGTATATCAATTAAATATGAGTCGTCAGATATATGGCTTGTTAAAATGCCAGTCTTCAACATTCTCATCACAGGTTCAAATTGCCAACCACTTTGAATCACTTCTAACATTGATCTTAAACATTCTATAAATGGGTGATAAGCCATTTTCTTTTTAGCATCATGATTATATGCGATATCAAAATGAGGCAATACTGTTTCAATGAGTTGTTCATAACTAGGATCACGATAAAGGATAGCTATATCTTTGAAAGACACACCTTCTTCTCTCGTCTTTCTCAAAATTTCTCTTGCTACATATTGTACTTCATCACGCATATTAGAAGCTTCAATAATTTTTAAATTACCGTTATCAATTTGATTTGGTAATGTTGCATCAAATTGATTTTCTAAATGTCTTAAATCTCTTTCTTCACTAAAACGTTCTTGTGTTGTGAAATGTTTATTCTGAATCTTTATATTTAAATCTTTAGCGATGTCTTCAATATGACTAAGTGTTTCTGATGTCTTTCTGAATAAGCTAAATGGATCTTTATCCCCGTCTGTTGTGAGTCCAATTGTTACTGAACGACTATGTTTCACAAGTGCTTCAATAACTCTATATTCTAATGTTGAAAAGTTATGAAATCCATCTATATAAATATCAGCATGCTTAATATAATTTGAATCTGGGATTTTATTTATAAGTTTGTATAATACATCTTCAGCTTGAACGTAACGACCATCTAATTGTTCTTCTAATGCTTTATATATTGTTTTAATATCGCTTAATTTATCTTGCATTCTCTTAGGAATACTTTTTTCATTTTCAATATAAGATTCTATATCTTCTGGCTGAACATTATATTTTTTAAAGTCTTTAATTTCATTCATCATTTTATGACTAAAGCCATAATGTTGAATGGTTGATTGATATAAGTTCAGTTGCTTTTTATTCTTATGTAATAAGTGATAAGTCAGCATTGCTAACGCTTCGTCGGAAATTTGCTGTTCAATTAACCCGCCTTCTTCACTTAATACTCTCCAACTTAATCTTTCAAAACCAAATACAGAAGTTCGTATACTCCCTTTTAATTGCGGATTTCGAACGAATGCTTGTTCATACTGAAAAGTGTTTTGCGTAGGTGTTAAAAAGATAATGTCATCGCCTAATGGATCTTGTATCATTGCATCAGTCATCTGTTTTATCATCTGATGTGTTTTCCCGGTACCACTTCGGCCAGTCCATACATTAAGTTGCATTTATTCGACCTCCCTCGTTTAATCTAATAGTTATATTTTAACATAAAAATAACACCTTACTTAGTTTGAGATATACTTCAAAAGTTAAAATCTAATTCTAACTTTTGTATCGTATTTTCTAAGTAAGGTGTATATATTAAAATTTAGTCTGTTGCAGGATCAAAATTGTAATGGAATTGATTTAGTGGCCAGAATCTCAATGATACTTCACCAATAATTACGTCATCATCAATAAGTCCAAATGAACGACCATCTTTACTTACTTCACGGTTATCCCCTAAAACGAGATATTTGCCCTTAGGTATTTCTTTAGCACCGTTAGAATTAACAAGGTCTTTTACTTCAAAGTTTTCAGTTAATAAATCTCGTGATTTATTTTCTTTGTTTTCTTTTAAGTATTCTTCTGGAACTTTCTTGTCATTTACATATAATTGATCATTATTGTATTTTACAGTATCGCCTGGTTTACCGATAACTCTTTTAACGTAATCATCGTTCGCATTCGCATGGAATACTATCACGTCACCGTTATCAATATCGCTTACTTTGTACCCTATTCTATTAACAATTACTTTTTCACCGTTCTTTAATGTTGGATACATCGAGTCACCAGAAACTGTGTATGTTGTGAATAAAAACTTTTGTATAAGTAATACTACTACAACAGCGACGACTATCGCCACAGCCCACTCAAATAATTCTTTTTTCAAAAATGCCACCTCATTATCGTTATTTATCGAAATTTGTATCTATACGGTCAAATGGATAATATCTTAAATTGACCTTTCCAACAATATCTTTCTCATATACAAAGCCTATTTCTCTTGAATCTCTACTATTATTACGATTATCTCCTAAGACTAAATATTCATCATTAGGAATAACATCACTCTTAGAACCTTGTATTGTTCTAGTATTGAAATTTGGTGTCTTTTCACCATCTTTTAGGTAACTTTCATTTACTTGAGTACCATTAATATACAGTTTATTATTTTTCATTTCAACAGTATCACCTGGTAAACCAATAACTCGTTTTATGTAATCTTCATTTTTATTAGCATGAAAAACAATCACATCACCGTTATCAATTTGTCCAATGTTCTTAACAAGCTTATTTACGATAACACGTTCTTTATCGTAAAATGTTGGTTCCATCGATTCACCGTTCACGACATAACCAACAAATAAAAACGCTCTAACTAAAAATAATAGTGCAAACGCAATTATAATCGCAATCAACCATTCATATATCTTTCTCATAATTAACTCCTATTGTCTAGACGACTATCAAAGTATTTTTCGAGCCATTTTCCTACTAACCATAGCACAAAGATAATCACGAATACTATTATACTCTTTTTAGGACTTGCAAAAAAGGAATTTATATCTGCACCGATAAAACTTAACGTAAAAATCATAATTGCTTTCGACAAAATAAGCGCTAATAAATATACTTGTTTACTAATATTAGAAAAGGCACTAACCATGTTTACTAATGCACCTGGTGTAAACGGAAAGCATAGTAATATAAACAAAGGACCAAACCCGTGATTATCGATCCATTTTATAAATTTTACGACTTTTTTATGCTCGATTACCTTTTTCATAAATTTCTTTTTAGAAATTAACCTTAATATTAAGAATACAAAATAACTACCAGTAACAGTGCCCGCCCATGAAATTAGAAACCCGACTAACAACCCATATGCATTAACATTTGCAATAACAAATAAAATAATAGGTAAAAATGGGATAAACGCCTCTATAAAAGGTAGTAAAAAAGCTATAAATATACCGAATGACTTAAATGTTTCAATTAATCCCGTAATATTTTCCTCATTAAACCAATTTATAATATCTTGAAATATCATTTAACGCAACTTCTTTCTGAAAATTTATATTAATTATACTCATAATTTCGTATTTATTAAAGTAAATTGGCATCATACAAAAGTCGTAGGTATGCGATTCAGTGGAAATGATACTTTGTTTATGACTTGGAGAGGTTTTGCGTTTGCAGTTCTATAATTAGTCAAGTCCATATTTATGTGTAATATCTTTAGAAGTAATCAACCTTTGGTTTTT
>X87_Garden_Dormouse__coassemble_146_pt1 | contig 13887 bp, 14 predicted proteins | sample X87_Garden_Dormouse__metabat2_low_PE_004 | metagenome-assembled genome bin X87_Garden_Dormouse | reverse complement strand
GTGCACTAACGTGCAAGAAATTATAGACAAGCACGTTACATTTTCTAACGGGTTTGTGAGTTTAAACAAGCTCGTTAGACCAGAATTCTCCCTGATTTGAAAGTGCTGACGTCCGGCGAATTGTATGTGTGAAAGACTACAGGCTCGAGCCATACCCCATGCAAGCATGCACTTTCAAAAGACACAGATATACTCACTCCTAAAACGATTGCTTTTTTAATCATTTCATACCTATTTTATAATTTTCGAAGTGATGCTTTTTTATCCTTAATCTAATTGCAAATGGAATTAAGTAATATTTGCTAGTATACATTTTCAAATCTCTTGATTCATCATTGTAAGATTTTAAAATAGCAAAGCTTACAAATAATAAAATTAGTTTTTTCAATTAACAACTTCCTTACTAAGTTAATTTTTAAATGTTGGAATATCTTCTCTTCTAAAGATATTGAGTTCAGTATTTCAGTGATTTTTTGCACAATAAAAAAGCCATCTTAATATTTAAAGATGGCTTTTAAAAATAAACTTTACTTATTTCGTAGTGTAACTTTTACTTGTAATTTGTCCGCCATTAACTATAATATCTTTGTCTTGGAACGGTTCATTGTTAAAGAAACGAGATAAAATATCTTTCACGCCTTCTTCAATACGTTCTTGTGCTTCTAAAGTCATACCTGAATAATGCACTGTCATTGCATTTCTAGGCATATCTCTCCATGGGTGATCAGCTGGTGCGGGTTGTGGATACCATACATCTCCTGCGTAACCTTGAATATGATTTGTTTTGAGTAATTCTACTAAATCAAATGTGTTTACGATTTTACCACGTGCTGTATTTACTAAATAACTGCCAGCTTTCATTTTGCTTAACACATTGTAATCAAACAGATTATCTGTATCTGGTGTTAAAGGTGCATGAATAGTAATTGCATCACTTGTAGAAACAAGTTCATCAAAACTCACGAATTTAGAATCTTTATTATCTTTTTGGTTCATTGGATCATAATGTTGAATTTTAACGTTAAATGGTGCAAGACGTTCAGCTACTAGTTGACCAATTCTACCAAAGCCAAAGATACCGATTGTTTTGTTTTGTAATTCATGTGCATGGTTACCAACTTGAGATAAATTCCATTCTCCTTCTACTGATTGACGGTGACCTTCTTCATAATTACGTAATAAAATTAGTAAATCCATAACAGCATGTTCTGCTACACTGACAGTATTACTTCCTGTTACTTCAACTACACCTATATTGTTTTCACTAGCTGCTTGTAGGTCAACATGGTCAGAACCTACTCCGGCTGTAATAGCTAATTTTAAGTTAGGTGCTTTTGCAATACGTTCTTTAGTCATATAAGCAGGGTAGAATGGTGCACTAATTACAACATCCATATCTGCTAAGTGTTTGTCTAAATCCGCTTCATTGTCCGCTAATATCACAAGTTCGTGACCTTTTTCTTCTAAAAATGGTTTTAACCCAATTGCTTTGTTAGTATTAAGAAGTTGATTATCTTGTCCTTCTACTGATTCTGGAAATAATGCTACTATTTTCATAATAAATTCTCCTTGTAAATTATATTTTAAAATCCCTATACTGCTTTGATGCTTTTGCTTTTTTCTAAAACAAAAAAACTCGACACTATTTGCATATACCACCTCCTTGAATGATTAATTCAAAGCGTAGTTAGCAAACAGCACCGAGTACCTTACACCATCTAGCTTATTCTATTGATTTATCGAACACAAATATTGATACAACTTCATCATCAGTTAAATCAATATCTGTAAATAATTTAACAAATTTAGCTTCAACAAGATTTTCCATTTCTTCTAAGTTAATATCACTATACAACTGTTTTATTTTTTCAGTTCGCGTATAGTGTAACATCGCTTCGTTTCGTTGATCATTTAAATAAAACATCTCAACTTTACTTAAAGCACCTGACATGTGAGCAATAGCCCAATTACCTTTAAAAAATACTTGTATTCTTTCAGGACCTTTACCTACATGCTGTTTGCGATAAGAGCGAATAAGATTAGAAAATTGTTGTTCTTTTTTATTAGTATCTATTTCTCTCACCTTTTCAATATAAGAAGAACACTTTCTTTCAATTACCATTATATACCTTTTGATTAATAAATCAAGCTCATGAATTTTTAGACAATTTTTTATTCATCTTCTTCACTTTCAGATTCGTTTATTATATCGTTTACTTTTACGATTCCTTTTCGTCCTTTATAAATATAATCTACTTCTTCATTAATCATTTGGCCATTTAGATAACTTATTATCATAGGTAAGTTCATTCCTGTATATAGCTCTAGTTCTTCACCTTGCATAATAAGTTTACTTATTATATTTGCTGGTGTGCCTCCAAGTATATCTACAAAAACTACAACATCATCATCTTTATCAATATGTTGCGTAAATTTGCTCTCTAAGTCTTGTGGTCCGTCTTCTTCTAATAATGATACTGTGAAAATATGTTCTTGAGGACCTAATATCATTTCAACACTGTCTTTAATACCTTCACAAAATTTTCCGTGACTTACTAAAATTAATTTCTCCATAATTATTTATCTCCTTTAAATATTTATTAACTTGGAGTAATAATACCTAATGCTGATAGAATGATTGATACAATTAGCACAATAAATATAGCTCTTGTAGCATTCATATGTTTGCGTCCAAGTAACCAATAAATACTTAATGCAATAATTAACGGTAATAATTTAGGTAAAATCATATCAACGTTTTCTTGAATATCAATAGTTACATCACCAATGGTTGGTTTCCAAGCAAATTCAACTTTTACTATGGATGCTACTAGTGCGCCAACCATAAAGACCCCAAGTAATGTCGCTGCGTTTGTTAATGTTTCTAATCGATGTTGCATTGTCGTAACAAGTGATACCCCTTCTTTATATGCATATCCTAGCTGTTTCCATCTGAAGATCACAATAGCTACCGTTGCAAATATCCATATTAGTGCTCCGACTGGATTACCTTGCTGTGCCATGTTACCAGCTAAAGCCCCAAAAATAGTAGGTATTAAAGAAGCAAATAGAGAGTCACCTACAGCAGCAAATGATCCCATCAATCCTACTTTCATCCCTTTTACTGTGTCTTTAGCTTTATATTGTTCTTCTTCTTCCATTGCAAGGTCAATACCTGTAATAATAGTATTGAAGAAATTACTCGTATTGAAAAACTGAGAATGTATTTTCATCATTTCTTTTAATTCAGGCGAATCGTCTCCGTAAATTTTTCTTAATTGAGGTAAAATGATGAATAAATAACCACTACCTTGCATACGTTCATAGTTCCAACCCAATTGGTAAAACAGTAAACTGCGTCGGTTAATTTGGTTAAAGTCTTTTTGAGTTAATTGATACCCTGTAGAAGATGGCTGTATTTGTTCATTATTTTCTGGTGTATTATCAAAGCTCGTCATCGTCTATCTCCCCTTCCTCGTCATCTGCAGAAGCACTATTTTGAGTAGGCGATGGCTTTTCAGTATTGCGTTTATAATCTATAGCTGCTAATGAAAAACCAATAAGTGCTACAGCTAACATTGGTAAACTAGATTCTGTAAAATCGAATTTTTTAGACATACCTGACACTGCGTTACCAACACTATTAACACTAGTAAATACTGTGGAGAATATTGCGGTAATAATAAAACCTAAAATGAAATAAGGAAAATGTTTTTTGACTGGTAAATATCTTAATAATATTGCAAAACCTACAGCCGGCAACACTGCCCCAGCTGTCGTTAATCCATCCCCTAACCACTTAAGATCTGTGTTTAAATAATTTACTACTGGTCGTACTACATGGGCACCAAAAGCTAATGCTAGAGCTACTGGAATCATTCTAGATAACGACCACGGAATTATTCCGAATAGAAAATTCCTCTCTATCGCTTTGTAATTCATATTCTCAATGTGTGTATCAATGCGATGTGCAAAAAATGTATTAGTCATACGTGCTAAAACATCCATTTGAATCATTAAACTGGCAACTGGTATTGCTAGAGTTGATAAAGCTTGTTGTGTATTCATATCTAGTGCAACTGAAAATGCTACAGCTATTATAGTACCTGAGTTCGCATCAATTTTAGAAGCGCCCCCGAATGTACCAACTCCTAAAACAACTAATTGCATACCACCACCGATTATTAATCCCGTCTTCATATCTCCCATTATCAAACCGGCAATTAACCCCGCAAATACGGGTTGGTTCAGTGTATTGAACTGTAATTCATCTAATATTTGGTAACCTGCATAAATCGATAAGAAAATCACTTGCCACCATAAGATATCCATGATTCATCTCCCCTTTATTATTTATTGAGTAGAGACATAAAGTTAACTGCCTCATCGTTAGGCACCATCTGCGAAACAATTTTTAACCCTTTATCATTCAACTTTTTGAAAACATCAATATCTGTATCAGTGACATTAATAGATTTTGTTAATGATTGAGTCTCTTCTGTTTGAGACATGTTACCAACATTCAACTCATCTAGTTTTACGCCATGTTCTAGCAATTGTAAGAATCTGTCTGGTTTCCTAGCAATAACCATTAAACGTTGAGAATCGTATTTACCATTATTTATATTATGAGCAGCTTTTTCTATCGGTAAGACACTTAATCTAATTCCCGATGGTGTCGCAAGTTTTAAGCTTTGTTTATCAATATCACTTTGTGCTACTTCATCGTCAATGACTAAAAAGCGCGTAATATTTAATTTTGTAGCCCATAAATTAGCTACTTGTCCGTGGATTAATCTTCCGTCAACTCTATTTGCAATGATTGTCATAATTAATTACCCCTTTGTTTTGAATAAGTTAGTTATCTATTTTATTATCAATTGTTATAGGTGATTTCTTTAAATTAATAGTTGAATTCGCTTTATTTTCTGTCTCAAAAATAACGATTTCATTTTCTCCAACATTTAAGAATGATTTGGAAATATAAAGTGATAAAGTAGGACCAATTTCCCAGTATCTACCTATATTAACTCCATTAACTAGAACTACACCTTTACCAAACTGTTGCATATCTAAATATGTGTCATAAGTTTCTTCAAGATTAAATTTATAACGATGAAATGAAGGTGTGCCTTTTATATAATTTTTTTGAAAATGTTCTGACCTTAATTTATTGAATTGAATATCGAACTGTTCATAATTCTGAACAAAATGTAAGTCTTGCATTAATCCTTGTCCAAGCCCTTTACGTTGAGTGCTAGAAAGTAACTTATGACCATAATTTACACGCCCCATATTTTCAACTAAAACATCAATTTGAGGTTGCTCATTTTGTAATTGAACTTCAATTTGTGCTCCTATTTCATCTTGATACGCTACATGTTCTAATTTATTATCGATAAATAAATGTACTCTATCTCGAGCATCGATTATTCTTAAATTCTCTTTGTGACTTTCACGTTTGATATGAGTACGATAAACAAAGTATCCATAACCATCTCCTGCTTCCTCCATAGTTTGAGGGTATTTAGAAGTTGTTTTGATTGATATATCATCTAAAATTTCAAATAGACTTACTTGATCTGTTACTTCTATATTATTGATTTCCATAAATTCTCGATATTTAGGAGGGCGTTGTTGGATATCGTTCTTTTCATTTTTTACTAAATTTTGTAATGCAAAATATTTATCAGTAGGATTACCTGATTCATCAAGTGGTGCATCATAATCATATGATGTGATTTGTGGTAAATCTGTGTTGCCACGTGCCGAACTGCCATTCCAAAATCCAAAATTGGTTCCACCATGGAACATATATAAGTTAATATGACCATCTCTAATTGCTATTTTTACATCATTGATTAAATCATCCGTATCACGTTTAATGATTTCATCGCCCCAGCGGTTAAACCAGCCATCCCAAAACTCCATACACATTAATGGCCATTTCTTCGAATATTCCTCTTGAAAATTTTTAAGATTATTAAAGTTTTCATGCGTTCGAGAACCAAAATTCCCAGTCACTAAAATATTTTGATCAATCATGCTTCCAGCACTTAAGCACTGGTTCCAAGCTCCATCTGATGTAAATAATGGAACTGTAGTACCTCGCTCTAACATTAAATCTTTTAAGCGCGATAAATATTCTTTATCTTGACCGTAAGAACCATATTCATTTTCAACTTGCATCATAATAATCGGTCCATTTTCGTCAATTTGTAGAGGCGTTAAAATTTTAAATAATTCATCATAATACTTAGCAACTTTTTCGATGAAACTTTCATCTGAAGAACGTATACGCATATATCGATAATTTAATAACCATGCTGGTAATCCACCAAATTCCCACTCTGCACAAATATACGGTGAAGGGCGAATTATAACGTATAACCCCAATTCCTCAGCTATCTTAATAAACCGCTTTATATCTTTGTTTCCTGTAAAATCATATTCATCCTCAATTACTTCATGAAAATTCCAAGGTACATACGTTTCTACTGTATTAAACCCTAAAGATTTTAAGTTATATAAACTTTGATACCAATCCCCGCTTGGGATTCTAAAGTAATGTATTGCACCAGATAATATTTGTAAAGGACGTCCATCTAAATAAAATGTTTCTGAAATTTCGAATCTACTCATTAATTGCACTCCCGTTTTAAAGTTATTTGATTGGTGTAGCGTTAATTTGGTTAACTTGATTTAATGCTTTCAAGTTTTGTAACCCTATATCATTTAACCATTTTTCTGAAGCATCCCATCCATCAGTAACTAAAGTTTCAGTAGCACCTTTCCATGTAGCTCGACCACATAAGACACCATTAAATTTCGAACCAGAATCTTTAGCAAATTTTAAACTTTTGTTAAATAAGTCAGCCGAAATACCACCACTTAAGAAAATATAAGGAAGGTTTGTGCTATTGTTTTGTTCTTCAAAGTATTGCGCCGCCTCTTTCTGTGTATATACAACTTCTTTATCTCCTAATCCTTCTACATAGTTCATGTTTACAGGTGTTTCTACTTTTAATACATCAGCTTTATAACGTGGTTCGCTAAATGAATTCATTGCACGAATAACTTTGTTCGGTCTTAATTTAGCAAATTCAGGTCCTTTTTCATCAGTAATATGACTATCATAAGTCAATATTTCTAGTAAGAACGGCACATCTTCTGTCTCGCATTCGCTACCGATACGCTCCACAAACGCCTTTTTCTTATCATTAATCTCATCAGACTCATCAGCATCGTAATAAATCAAAATTTTTATAGCATCTGCACCTTTTTCTTTTAATTTTTGCACTGATTGATTTTCAATAAGTCTTGGTAAACGTCCTGGCACACTTTTTTCATATCCTGTTTGTTCATATGCAAGAATTAACCCTGCATCTTTATCTTTTTTTCGCGCCGCTTCCATCCCATATTCTGGATCCAATAATATACTAGAACCATAAGGCGTTAATATTTCTGAAACTAAGCTTTTAAATGATGAAATGTTTTCTTCATTTGCATAATCTTTCAATAACCTTTCCAAAGCGCCTCTTTGGTCAATCGCAATAGCTGAAAATACACCATTTTCATCTAATAATTTACTCAAATCTTTTTTTGTCATTTATAACAACTCCACTTTAATTTTGTTAGCAAACTCTTGAGCTTGTTCTGGATTGATATGACCTGTTTCTTTTTGTGTTGCGTTAGACATACCACATGATAGTGCTAAACGTATTATTTTTTCATTTTCGTTATAAAATTTTTCCATACCAAATGCGATACCAGCAACTGTGGCGTCACCTGAACCTACAGAGTTCTCAGCTGTAATTTCAGGTATTTCTGCTTTGTATATTTTATCTTTTAATTTAACTATTGCTCCCTTATCTCCAAGAGTGACAAACACATCTAAATCATTAAATAATGTATGCGCTTTCAATAAGTTGTAAATTTTTTTGTCACTCAGACTTGATTCATTTACTAACGTTTTAAATTCTTCTTCATTTGGTTTTATACAGTGTACCGGTGCTTTCGTTTCTAATATATCTATTAATTCTGACGCCCTTATATCTAAAATATTATAACTATCGCTCGAATTTTCTAAAATGCTTTTAACATGATTCTTTGATGTATTGCCTTGTAATGCAGGTGTACTTCCGCTAATAGCCATAACATCTATATGATTATGATTCTTTTGAAAATTATCTAGATAATCATGTTGTTCATCATGTGAAATTTCAGGGCCTTGCTCAAGTATTTCTGTTTGTTTCGAGCCATCGTTAATAGCTATACACTGGCGGGTACTGCCTTTGATATGAGTAGCAATTGTCGGTATACCTATTTCATTCAGTTGTCTTTCTATCCATTGGCCATTTTCTCCACCCAAATAAGTATGAGCTTTTAAATCTGCTCCGAGCTGCAATAACACTTTGGAAACATTCAACCCTTTTCCGCCCGCATTTTTAATTGTTTGAACAGGTCTGTGTACGTTCCCTAACTGTAATTGCTCAACATTGTAAGTGATATCTATGGATGGATTAAAAGTATGTGTGATAATCATGAAATACCTCCATTATTGCTCAAAGTCATAAATTGTAACGCCTTTAACAACGCGGTTAATAAAACCTGTAGGACTCGGATTGTCAGGATTCAAACCAAATTTAATAGACTGCTTGCTTGCTAACAATTGACCAAATATGAGATAAGTTAAAGCTAATTCGAAGTCATTGAAATCTTCAGCATTCTTTAAAGCAACCGCTTGATTGGAATCATCATTATTAGGCCCTAAAATAAGTATTTGATAATCTGGATTACCACTTTCTATTTCTTTAATTAAGTCCTTTTCGTATTGACGACGGTATGAGTGATTACTACGCAATAGTATAAATATTGATTCTTTACTCAGCCCTGCTTTTGGACCATGCCTAAATCCAAGTGTTGTTTCACGCGATATACCAATCTGACCACTAGTTAATTCATTTAACTTCAAAGCAACTTCGCGTGTAAGCTCACCTATAATCCCAGTACCAACATAAAATACTTTTTTGTAATCATATCCAGAAATTTTGTCAGCTAATTCTTCGATACTATCAAATGATTTTTCAGCTTTATCATAAAAGTCGTTGGATACTTCGCCGCCAAATAACAAATATGCTGATAAAAGCATAGAAGAAAAACTTGAAGTCATAGCAAGTGATTTATCATTTGTTTCCTCAGGTAATATAATTTTAAAAATATTGTCGTTTTCATATGTACCTAAAAAACCATCTTTATTATTCGTAATAAAGATATGAAACGCTTTATCTGCTAATTGATCAGCCATTTCAATTGTCCCTTTTGTTTCTGGACTATTTCCTGAACGAGCAAATGATACAAATACATAAACAGTTCCCTCTTCAATAAATGAAAGTGGATTAGTTACGAAATGAGTTGTAGAGACATTCTCAAAATCCCAACCTTCACTAAATTTATTTGATTTAGCTAAGCGTAATATATCGCCTACATATGCTGAAGAACCTGCACCAGTAAAATAAACTTTCACAGGTTTACCATCCGCATGTTCATTAACTTTATTTACAAAATCAACGAACTCCTGTTTAGATGAGGCTACAATACCTTCTGTTTCTTTCCATATTTTTGGCTGTTGCCTGATTTCTTTATAAGTATTTGTTTCATTCAACATATAAATCCTCCTAATTGGTCATGTTGTCATAACCAGTATTGTTAAATTATATACCGTTAAATCTAGCCAATTAATTTAACGGTATATTTGTAATCTTTTGCTTTGGCAACCGTTTCAGTATATTCAATAATGCCTTCTTCAATATAACTAAAGCGCTCTATAAACATGCAAGTATCGTTTATATCTGTTTCTAAATATTTAGCTTGTGATTCGGATAATTTTCTTGCAGTTAAATTTTCATACGCGCGAATAATTTGGATATCATAGTATTTATCTAATGTGTTATATAAAGAATGGCTATTAAAATCGAATTTTTCTAAGCCCTCGCAAAACTTAACTGGTAAATAACTCGTTTCATAAATCAATGGTTTGTCGTTGGCTAACCTTAAACGACGTAATTCATAAACTTCTTGATGTGGCAGTATCCCCATTTTCTTTTGTAAATGTTCTGTAGAAGCAATTTTTTCAAGGCTTAACATTATCGTGCTTGGTTCGTCTCCATTCTTTTCTATCTCATCTTTAAAACTATAAAGACTATCTAGCATTTGATTGTACTGACTGCCTAGTACGATAGATCCACGTCCATGTTCTCGTCTAATATAGCCTTCTTCTTCTAGAAGTTTTAGAGCTTCTCTTATAGTTATACGGCTAACATCATATTGCGAATATAAATTTCGTTCAGAAGGTAATTTTTCTCCTTCTTTGTATTGACCATTTTGAATCTTATACTTTATGTCTTTATAGACTTGAAAATATAAAGGTGTATTTAAGTTTTTCATTTTTTCTCCTTGCTGGTTATGACCACTTTTAGTTTAATACTTTTAAAATTAAATGTAAAGTCACATTATTTTTCTCATATTTCACCAAGCTTTTGAATTTTAGCTTAAAATAATATTGTTGTTTTTTGATTGATTATGTTTATTTATAATAACAAATTTTTTTGAAATGAGTAACTTTTTCATAAAACACATTATAATAATATTTTTTCACACCAAAACATAAAGAATCAATACTTATAGAAACACCGTTATAAAGCCTCTCAATCGTATAAAATTATATATTAAAAATCGCTCGTCATTGTTTCAATAAAAATATTTATTGCATAAAATTAATTGAAAATTCAAATTTCTATGATAGTATAAACATGATTTAACACTATCAAACAAATAAGGGGATTGATTTGATGAATAATTTTTATAAAATGGGCATTTATGTATTAGGTTTGGTAATATTTTTAGCTGGATGTAGTGGAACAGATGCGGGGAAGAAAGAGCCTAAGGACACACTGAGATTAATAGCACCTTCGGATTTAACGACCTTGGATTCTAGTTTGGCAGTAGAAGCTGGAGCGTTTGAAGTCATGAACGCAACCCAAGAAGGATTATATCGTTTAGATAAAGATGATAAAGCAGAACCTGCAATTGCAAAAGGTGATCCTAAAAAATCAAATAACGGTAGGACATGGACATTCGATTTACGAAAAGATGCTAAATGGTCAAATGGAGAACCAGTCACAGCACATGATTTTGTTTACGCGTGGAGAAGAGCTGTAGATCCTGAAACAGCTGCTGAATATGCATATATCATGTATGACATTAAAAATGCTGAAGCTATTAATAAAAGTGAGAAAAAGGTTGAAGAATTAGGTGTTAAAGCGATTGATGATCATACTTTAGAACTGACTTTAAACGAAGAATTACCGTATTACAAAGAATTGTTAACATTTGGTACATTCATGCCACTAAATGAAAAATTTGTTAAGAAACAAGGCAGTAAATATGGTACATCAGTAGATAAAACATTGTACAGCGGACCGTTTGTTATGAAGAGTTGGAAAGTTGAAGATAACTATAAACTTAAGAAAAACAAAGAGTATTGGGATAAAGATAATGTTGCACTTAAAGGTATTGATTACAGCGTTATTAAAGATGAGCAAACAGCACTCAATTTATATAATAATGACAAAGTTGATACGACAGAGTTAAGTTCACAAAATGTAAATTCAAATAAAGATAAAGAAGGTTTCGACACAAAACTAGAATCTGCAACTTACTATATACAAATAAACACACAGACAAATAAAGACCTTCAAAATAAAGATTTAAGAGCTGCAATTGCACAAGCGATTGATAAAAAAGCATATGTTAACAATAATTTAAACGATGGTTCAGCACCAATTGATACTTTTACACCTAAAGAAGTTTTTACAAATGACGAGAAACAAGATTATAACAAATTAGTTAACCCACCTTATTCTTATGATGTTAAAAAAGCACAAGCATCGTTAGAAAAAGCTAAAAAAGATTTAGGAAAAGATAAAATCAATATTGAATTTTTAACATTTGATCAAGACAATGCTAAAAGAGATGCAGAATATTTTAAAGAACAAGTTGAAAAACATCTACCTGGTGTTACGATGTCAATTAAGCAACAACCTAACAAACAAAAAATCGCTTTAACTAAAAAAGGTGACTATGATGTAGCTCTAACAGGATGGGGCCCAGACTATCCAGACCCTATGACATTTTTAGATTTATTCCTGAGCGAAACTACTAAAGGAGAAACGGGATACAATAACCCTAAGTACGATAAAATAATAAACGACGGTAAAACAACATTGCTTAAAGACCCAGATAAAAGATGGGATGAATTAGCAAATGCAGAAGAAATGTTGCTAGAAGATGCGATGGTCATACCACTTTATCAAAAAGGTAAAGCGAGATTAACAAAGAAAGAAGTAAATGGGCGTATTATTCATTACGTAGGGACAAAAGAATATAAACATGTAAAATTAGATCGATAGGACAATCAACTATGTACAATATTAAAAATCATATTTAACAAGTAATCTATTATATTAATATAAAACTTTTAAAGCATAAAGGGGACTTTTCAATGACAATTAAAAAAGCAATTTTGTTAGGTGCAGGTGATAGAGGGGGTCGAGTTTATGCGAATTTAATAAAGTCACTGCCTCACAAAATACAACTAGTAGGTGTAGCAGAACCTGTACTTGAACGAAGAGAAAGAATAAAGGAAAATCATGAACTTGATGATAACTTAGTACAGCAATCATGGGAAAGCTTACTCGATTTGAAACCAGACGCAGAAATTGCAATTATTTGTACACAAGATAAAGCACACTTTGAACCAACTATGAGGGCGTTGGAGTTAGGCTATCATGTATTACTTGAGAAGCCGATGTCTCCTAGTCCAGAAGAATGTATTAAAATGGTGGAAAAAGCTGATGAAATGAATAGAACATTAACGATATGTCACGTTTTAAGATATACTCCGTTTTGGGACAGAATTAAAAAAATTGTACAAAATGGTGATATCGGTGAGATTGCTTCCATTCAATTAAATGAAAATGTTGAATATATGCATATGTCTCATAGTTTTGTACGAGGTAATTGGAAGAATAAAGAAACATCAAGTCCAATGATATTGGCAAAATCATGTCATGATATGGATATTATCAGCTATATTATGGATAAAGACTGTAAAAGGATTAATTCTTTCGGATCACTCATGTACTTTAATGAAAATAACAAACCTGAAGGTGCACCGTTACGCTGTTTAGATGGTTGCCCAGTAGAGAATGAATGCCCATTCCATGCAGGACGTTATTATTTAGGTATCGGACGAGGTTGGGCGATGAAATTTACAGAAGAAAATTCTAATGAAGCAATTGTAGAAAGATTAAATCATACTGACTACGGTAAATGTGTGTTTCAATCAGATAATGACGTGGTTGACCACCAAGTCGTTAATATGGAATTCGAAAATGGTGCAACAGCAACGTTTAGCATGAGCGCATTTACAAGAGAGCAAACAAGAATTGTTCAAATAATGGGTACTAAAGGAGAAATTAGAGGGAATATGCAAACAAATGAAATAAGCATTTTCGACTTTTTAACAAGAGAAGAAAAAGTTGTTAAATTCCCTGAAGTGAGCAGTGGTCATGGTGGTGGCGACGAAGGAATTATAAGAGACTTTATTGACGCAATTAATGAGTCTGATGAAAAAGCTTCTAGATCAGTAGCTAGTAAGTCTTTAATTAGCCATTTAATGGCTTTTGCTGCAGAAGAATCAAGATTAAATCAAGGTCAGTCAATCAATATAGACGAATATTATGAAAAACTATCTTCATTCTAAAACAAAAGGAGTGGGACAGAAATCTCATTTTATTAAAAAGATTTCGTAGTCCCACCCCGGCA
>X87_Garden_Dormouse__coassemble_144_pt1 | contig 14090 bp, 13 predicted proteins | sample X87_Garden_Dormouse__metabat2_low_PE_004 | metagenome-assembled genome bin X87_Garden_Dormouse | reverse complement strand
ATAAAGCACTTCGCATAATTTAATTAATAATGACAAAAACTAAATTAACGAAGTGCTTATATCAAACTTTTTTCATTACTAGTAATTCTTCCTATGGTGGGCTACGAAGTTTTTAGCAAAATGAGAACTCTATCTCACTCCCTCGTAAATAACTAGTTATGAAGATTTTTTATTATGTCGAACTGATGTAATCCAGCCGATAATCACTAATGCTAATAAAACTGTCCAGAAAATAGACTGCCATACAATACCATGTGGGAAATCATGTGGTATCAATGCAATTTCATCGTGTGCTAATACGATAACGAGTAGCTTTATACCTACCCAACCAACTATAGCGAAAGCTGCTGCTTCTAAGTTCGGATATTTATTTAATAATTCTACGAAATATGTTGCAGCGAATCTCATAATGATTACACCCATCATACCACCGATGAACATTACACTGAATTGTCCTAAGTCCATTCCGCCAAAATGAATACCTAAAGCTGGTAATGTAACCGCGATTGCAAATGCCGCTAACATAGAGTCTATAGCAAATGCGATATCTGCAAATTCAACTTTTAATACTGTCATCCAGAAGTTCTTCTTCAATTTATGATGACCTTCACTATCAGAAGGGAATTCTTCTTCGGTAAAGTTCTCATCACTTTCTTCAACATCATCGGGCGTTTTAATCTCTTTATCTTTATGCTTTTTAAAATCTATTAAGTTCTTAACAGACATATAAATAAGGTAAAGTGCCCCTGCTGCTTGAATTGGCCAGAAATTAGCCAAGAAGCTAATTAAGAATAACGAAATAAAACGGAAAACAAATGCACCTAATAAACCATAAAATAATGCCTTTTTCCTTAAATCTTCAGGTAAATGTTTTACCATTACTGCCATTACAACTGCATTATCTGCAGCTAATAAACCTTCAAGAAAGACCAATACGACTAAAACCCAACCATAGCTGAGCAATAAACTTGGATCCATCATTCTCACACTCCAATTTTTATTTTGCAAAACAAAAGAGACCATGCCTAATAAAAGGCAAAGGTCTCACTTAACATTTATAACATGCCCATATTACCGGAAACTTGCGTTTCGTAATGACGATAATATGCTAGAATTTACATTCTAAAGTTACTCCCCTTCGACAAAGTCGTAGGTCTATTTAGTTTTCTTCGTTATTATACATTGTTTTTTTGTTTATAACAAACTATATAATTTAATTTCTGGGAATTTATCTTCAAACCATCTTGTAGCAAATTCATTTTCAAATAAGAATACGAAATTATCATAACGATCTTTTACTAATATTGAACGGCTAGAGTTCATATTATCTTTAATATCTTTTTCGTTTTCAATCCATCTAGCTATTTTCTTACCAACTTGTTCCATTACAACGTCAACATTATATTCGTTTTTCATTCTATGTTCGAATACTTCAAATTGTAGCTGTCCAACAGCACCGAGTATAATTTGGTTCGTGTGTAATGTTTTATACAACTGAATAGCACCTTCTTGTACTAATTGTTCAATACCTTTATGGAAATGTTTTTGTTTCATAACGTTTTTCGCACTAACTTTCATAAAGATTTCAGGTGTAAACTGTGGTAAATTTTCGAAATGGAATTTCTGATTATTTCCTACAAGTGTATCTCCTATTTGATAATTACCAGTATCATACAGTCCGATTATATCCCCACTCACTGCATGGTTAACAGTCTGTGTATCATCAGCCATAAATGAAGTTGAACGTGTGATTTTATGTTTTTTCTTCGTTCTTTGCAATGTTACATCCATACCTCGTTCAAAGGCTCCACTCACGACACGCATAAATGCGATTCTATCTCTATGTTTTGGATCCATATTTGCTTGAATCTTGAATATAAAGCCTGAAAAATCTGTATCAAATGGATCAACTACTTCACCTTCTTCAGTCTTTCTACCATTTGGCATTGGTGCATGGTCTACATAGGCATTTAAGAAGTTTTGTACACCAAAGTTAGCTAATGCAGAACCAAAGAATACAGGTGTTAACTCTCCAGCAAGCAACATTTCTTTATCGAATGTTTCACCCGCTTCTTCAACTAACATCAATTCGTCAATAGCTTGTTCAAACTGTGAATCATTTTTAATTGGATGATCTTCTTCTAATTCATAATCATCATTTAAATGTAGTACATTTTCTTCATCTCTAAATGGCTCAATAGTCTTCTCTTCTCTATCTATAATACCGAAGAAATTTTGACCCATTCCAACTGGCCAGTTCATAGGATATGTTTCAATTTCTAAAGTTTTTTCAATTTCTTCAAGTAATTCAAATGGTTCTTTACCCATACGGTCAAGTTTATTAATAAACGTAAAAATAGGGATTCCTCTCATTTTACATACTTTAAATAATTTTAAAGTTTGGGGCTCTATCCCTTTAGCACAGTCAATTACCATGACAGCACTGTCTACAGCCATCAATGTTCTATATGTGTCTTCCGAAAAGTCTTCGTGTCCTGGTGTATCTAGAATATTGATATTATAGTGATCGTAATTAAATTGCATAACAGAACTGGTTACTGAAATACCACGCTCTTGTTCTACTTTCATCCAGTCACTCGTAGCAAATTTTCCTGACTTTTTACCTTTAACGGTACCTGCTTGTCTTATCGCACCACCGAATAGTAATAATTTCTCTGTTAACGTCGTTTTACCAGCGTCTGGATGCGATATAATCGCAAAGGTTTTTCTACTTTCTACTTCTTCTTTTATTGTCACAATTCATTTCTCCTTATAATTCGGATGTCCAATGGCTAATTCTATTCGCTAATTCGTTTGCGTCTTCTTCATCTAATATATTAAACAAATGTATATACAGATGTTCAATTAATGATTCACCGAATAAGTCATAATCGATTTGGATAGACCAAAATAAATCTGGAATAGAAATAACAAAATATTCTTCCTTTTTATTCTCATATATAAAAACTTTGCATTTTAAGTTATCAGAATGGCTTTCTCTAATCTTCACTAGGTTTACCTCCATATTTTTCATAAGCTGCTTCTAGACCAATTAAATCGTCTCTATGAGGTGCTTTAATATGTCCTGGCATAATTTGGTAAGGTTCTCTTCCTTTTGATGCTAATACCACTGTATCTCCTGGTTCTGAAATTTCAATAGCGTGCCTAATACCTTCTGCTCTATCTTCAAATTCTACATAGTTTTGGTGTGTCGCTCCTTTAGCTAATTCTGCTGTTAACATTTTCGGATCATCATTTGCTGGATTATCTGGTGTAAATACAACGTAATCTGCTCGACAACTTATTTTACCCATTTCAGGTGTTTTTGTTAAGTCTCTTTCTCCAGCCATACCTATTAAGAATATCAATTTTTGCTTAACAAAAGGTTTTACAGCATCAATTAATTTATCGATACCATCAGATGTATGCGCATAATCAATAATTAAATCAATCGGTAGGTTTTTATCTAATACTTCTAAACGTCCTTCAACTGGGGGCATCTGTTTAACAGCTTTAATGATTTCTTTTAAATCATAACCTTGCACCCAAACACCAAGAAGGCTCGCTAATAAATTAAGAATATTGAATTTACCTAAATACGGAGATTCAACTTCATATTCACCAAATGGCGTTGTTAAAGTAAATGTCGCGCCATTGATAGATTCATTAATATTTTGAGCCATAAAATCAGCTTCATTGTCTATTCCATATGTAAATATTTCAAATGGAGTAACCGGCTCTAGCTCTTTAGAAAAAGCATCATCAGCGTTCAATATGACAAATTTGTCTTTTCTATAGTCTTGGCCTAATTGGCTAAATAATAATGATTTGGCATGACCATATGCTTCCATTGTGCCATGAAAATCTAAATGATCTTGTGTTAAGTTTGAAAATATCGCAATATCAAACTCTACGCCTCTTAGTCTACCTATTACTAGACCGTGACTAGATACTTCAAAAGTCATGCTTTCACATTCTTGCTTAACAGCCTCGGATATATGTTTAGTTAATGTAACTGTTTCCGGTGTCGTGTTCACACCCTCCGTTACAGTTTCATTAATTTGAAACCCATTTGTTCCAAGATAAGCACTATTTTTACCAAGCGCTCTAGTTAAATGATGTACCATCGTTGCTATTGTCGTCTTACCATTCGTTCCAGTAACACCTATTGTTTTTAATTTTTGGCTTGGATATTCAAAAATTATATGGCTAAAAATACTTGCTATTTTTAATGTATCTTTTACAACAATTAATAGTACTTCTTCAGATAATTCAATATATCTATCGCTTACGATTACAGTACACCCTTGTTCAATAACATTAGGGATAAATTCATGACTATCTACTGTATAACCTCGAGAGGCTACAAATATAGATTTTTCAGTTGCAGTTCTAGAATCAGTTGTAATATCGTTTACTTCTTGGTTTGTATTCCCATAAACTTGCTTTAATTTTATTTTGTTTAATAACGTCTCAACTTTCATCGTTATTTCTCCTTTATTTTCAATAGGTCTATTATACACTTTCTTTATATGATTTTATAGTTTTGACTTAAGATATATCTAGTTGTAAAATGAGTGAGTACTCACTTTTAAATTAAAAGAGGTGTTCATAATGATAAAAGTAGATAATATAACTAAGTCATACGGAAAAGTTAATATATTAAATGATATGACAACACATTTTGAACCAGGTTGTATCACAGGTTTAATTGGCCCTTCTGGTGCTGGTAAAACAACGCTCATAAAATGTATTTTAGGAATGGAAGCCATTGATTCAGGTAATATTACGATTGAAGATGTCGACATACCTAACCGTAAAATTTTACGTTCAATTGGATATATGGCGCAAAGTGATGCATTATACGAGGATTTAACTGCTTACGAGAACATGTTATTCTTTGGAAAATTATATATTACTAAAGAACAAAATTTACAAACCAATATACAACGTGCTTTAGAGATGGTGAATTTATATAATGAACGCAAGAAAAAAGTAAGTGCTTTTTCTGGAGGTATGAAAAGAAGACTTTCTCTCGCTATTAGTTTTATTCAAAACCCAAAAATATTAATTTTAGACGAGCCTACTGTAGGTATAGACCCAAAATTAAGAAAATCTATATGGAACGATTTATTTGAGGAACGTAATAAAGGAAAAACGATACTCGTCACGACTCACGTGTTAGATGAAGCGGATAAATGTGACAGACTATTATTAATGAGAGACGGCAATATTATTTCTTACGGTTCACCTGATGAAATAAAATCATCATTTAAAGTCAACACGATAGAAGAAGTTTTTCTTGAGTTAGGAGATGGTGTAGATGCTTAATATAGCAACAAGAATATTTAAACAAGTGTTGCGAGATAAACGTACACTAATGCTTCTGCTCGTTGCCCCACTGTTCATCTTAACATTAATTTATTTCTTGTTTAATTACTCAGATGAATCTAAAGAGTTAAAAATCGGCACGTATCAAGCTAATGAACATTTAATAAACCAATTACATGATAAAAACATTGAAACAGTTCAATATGATGATTATAAAAATTTAAAAGATAAATTTAAAAATGATGACCTAGATGGTTTTGTAGAAGAAAGTAATCACGAGTATTCTATTACTTATGAAAATTCAGACCCTAGTGTAACGAATCAATTAAAGTTAAAGGTTAATCAAATTTTAGTCAGTAAAAATATCAATCAGTTAACAAATGCGTTAAATAATCAAAGTAAAATGTTAAGTGAAATAACGAAAAAGTTACCAGACAACATAAAACAAGATTTACCTCAACAAGACAAACCAAAAATTGAAAAAATTGAAACATCAAATCACTATTTGCATGGCAATAAAGATACGAATTATTTTGATACAATCAGCCCAGTTTTAATTGCATTCTTTGTATTTTTCTTTACCTTTTTAATTTCAGGTATTTCTTTACTGAAAGAAAGAACTTCAGGCACACTTGACCGTACACTATCCTCTCCAATTAAGAAATATCAAATTATTATAGGTTATATAATTGGTTATGGTACATTTGCTGTTATTCAAACAGCATTAATTGTTATTTATTCAATATATATATTACAGATGATAACAGAAGGAAATATTGCGCTCGTATTTATAACAAATATATTGATTTCATTTATTGCTTTAACTTTAGGCTTGTTATTATCAACTTTTGCATCATCTGAATTTCAAATGATTCAATTTATACCTCTAGCTATTGTTCCACAAGTGTTTTTTGCGGGTATAATACCAGTAGACTCAATGCACAAAACATTGCAATATATTGCACATATAATGCCGCTTTATTACGCTGGCGATGCAATCCAAAACGTTATGATCAGAGGTTATGAAATATCAGATATATATGTGAATTGGATTATTCTCTTCCTAATATTTGTCTTGTTGCTAGTCTTAAATATATTAGGTATGAAAAGATATCGGAAAGTGTAGGTTTATATTATGAATCGCTCTATTAAAGAAATTATGAACGAACAACTAAAAAAGCAATCACAAATAAGTGAAAAACAAAAAGCAGTATTAAATAGCGCAACGGTATTATTTAGTGAACGTGGATTTTATAATACCTCGACAAAAGACATTGCGAGAATGGCAAAAGTTTCTGAAGGCACTGTATATAAACATTTCAAAACAAAAAATGAATTATTATATGCAGGATTATTACCTTTATATAAATCGGTAGTTGCTCCTGAAGTGTTAAAAGAATTCAGTTCAGAATTATCAAAATGTGATAATTTAGATGCATTTATTGACACATTTGTAGATAATAGAATAAAATTCATTGATAATAATAAAAATATAATAAAAATAATTTTTGGAGAAATAATGTATAATACAGATTTCCGTAATATAATGACTGATGTTGTTAAGCAATCAATCGGACCCACTATTTCTCAATATATTCAAAATTTAAAAGACAACAATCAAATTGATAAAGATATACCCGCTGATTTAGCCTTTCGAATGATGGCTAGTCAAACGATTAGTGTGATGTTACCTGTATTACTTTCTCAAGATTACTCAAAATCAAAATTAAATGAAAATATCATATTAACTAAACAATTATTGATAAAAATGTTGAGATAATCATAAGAAACTGTATAGATTATGTAATAAATGCAATATCTTTTCACAAATTAAGGAAAATACGTTAAACTATCATAGATAATAAATACAAATACGGAGTGTGGCTAATGGTTTCTCAAAACAAAAAATTATTGATTATTACCGGTTCTTTTGGTAACGGTCATTTACAAGTAACGAATAGTATTGTGAAACAATTTGGTGAAATGAATCTTGATCATTTAACTGTCATTCAACATGATTTATTTCTTGAAGCACATCCTATTATGACTTCTATTGCGAAACAATGGTACATTAATAGCTTCAAATATTTTAGAAATATGTATAAATTTTTCTACTATAGTCGTCCTGAACAAATAGATAAGTGTTTTTATAAATATTATGGATTAAATAAATTGTTAAATTTACTAATTAAAGAGAAACCTGATTTAATATTACTGACTTTCCCTACGCCAGTAGTATCTGTTTTGACTGAACAATTTAATTTGAACATACCTATTGCTACAGTTATGACTGATTATCGTTTGCATAAAAACTGGGTTACACCACACTCAAATCGCTATTATGTAGCGACTAAAGATTTGAAAGAAGAGTTTAATTCAATAGGTATCGACTCAGAATCGATTAGAGTTACAGGAATACCTATTTCAAAACAGTTTGAAGAACCTATCAATCGTCATGATTGGTTAATGAAACAAAATTTAGATCCAAATAAAAGCGTTATATTAATGTCCGCTGGAGCATTTGGAGTTTCTACAGGTTTTTCATCTATGATTGAAAAAATTGATGCACATGCTAAAGACTCTCAAGTAGTCATGATTTGTGGAAACAATAAATCTTTACGCTCTGATTTAGCTCAATACTTTAAAGGTAATAAAAACGTACTTATATTAGGTTATACAAAACATATGAATGAGTGGATGGCTTCTAGCCAACTGATGATTACGAAGCCTGGTGGTATAACAATATCTGAAGCGTTTGCTAGACACTTACCATTAATTTTTCTTAACCCTGCTCCAGGACAAGAACTAGAGAATGCTGAATACTTTAGTGAAAAAGGATATGGGAAAGTTGCTAACACACCTGAAGAAGCTACTAAATTAGTTATTTCACTTGTAAATCAACCTGAAGAACTTAAAGAAATGACACAACTACTAGAAGAAAACTATTTAGAAAAACCAACTGAAACAATTTGTAAGGATTTACTTTCATTACTAAGCGATTCACTTACTTACAATGAAATTTATGGAAAGGTCCCTATGTATGCCAAATACTTCATCAGGTAAATCATTCTATAAAAAAGATTTTTGGATAATGCTCGTCATTTTATTTATGATGGAATTTGCTAGAGGTATGTATATATTAAGTTATTTACCATTTTTACCAACGACTACAGCGAAAGTGACTGTTGGTATTACTTCTACAGCAATTTCTTTACATTTTATAAGTGACGCGTTAACAAATTTCGTAATTGGTTTTCTATTAAAAAGATTCGGTCCAACTGTAATCTTAACTAGTGGTTTTTTATTAGCATTTACAAGTTTAGCATTAATTATTTTCTTCCCATCACCTGTTATTTATATTCTGAGTGCTATTTTACTCGGAATTGCAGTCAGTCCTATATGGGTGATTATGCTTTCAAGCGTAGAAGAATCATCACGTGGTAAACAAATGGGTTATGTTTACTTTAGTTGGTTAGTCGGTATGCTTTCAGGTATGATATTTATGAATTTATTATTCAAATTACATCCAACTAAATTTTCATTTATGATGGCATTATGTGTATTAGTCGCTTGGGTATTGTTCTACTTTGTTAAAGTACAATTGACTGATTATGAAAGTAAATCTGTAAAAAAACAATTAACAGAAATTGTAGATGTTACAAAGAGACATTTATTATTATTCCCAGGTATATTTTTACAAGGTGCTTCAATAGGAATGCTTGTTCCAATATTACCAACATACGCAACTAAACATATGGGTGTAACAACCTTAGAATATACGATTATTTTGATAGTTGGTGGTATTGGTTGTACAATTTCGATGCTATTCTTTTCAAAACTGATGGATAAATACGCTAAAGTATTTACTCATATCATTATTTTTATAGGCTTCTTAGCTTACAGTTCATTTATTTTTGGATTAACTTTATTAACACAGCTATTTATTGTTATAACAATCGCCCTATTAATCGGTACGATTTACGGCCTATTATTGCCAGCATGGAATACATTTATGGCTAGTCATATAGATACAAAAGTACAAGAAGAAACATGGGGTGTATTCAACAGCGTACAAGGTTTTGGTACGATGATTGGACCTATACTAGGTGGCGTTATTTCAGAAATATTCGCTGACGTATACTATACAATTTATGCTTCAAGTTTAATTTTCTTATTCTTAGCTTTATTTTATGGTATATACTTTTTAAATGTCCGAAGAAAGAAAAGATCAAATACTATATAAAAAAACAGAGGATATCCATTTTAAGTGGAATATCCTCTGTTTTTTTATTGAACAATTAAGTTCTAGAATAATCTGTTTAAATAATATAATTATGTCTTATATTGTTTAATTTTATCCTAATGTATAAGATGCTTCTTCAGACCAAGTTTCATCATCATTTTGTTTCATTAATTTAATAGTATCAATCGTTTCTGAATGATTGATACCAGCCATTTTAACTTGCCCAAAGATGTCTTCAAACTCTTGGCTAGAAAGACCTTGTGCAATTGTAAAATGTGGGACAAATGGATGTGTGCTTTCACCATAGAATTCACTATTATTAAATTCATTATACAATGCTTCTAATTCATCTGTTTTTGTTACTTTAAAGTATATTACGTTTTTAGTTGGCGTAAAACTAGACGCCTTTGATACTTGAATGTTTACTGGTTGATGTTGTTTAGCAGTTTCCGCAAGTCTATCTTTAACTTTGTCTAGTTCATTGTCTTCAATGTCAAACTTTTCTTTAATAGTAATATGCGGACTAATTAACGCATAGTGTTTATCGTATCTTTTACGATAAGCATTCACTGCTTCTTGGAATGGTTTTGATGGAATAAGTACGATGCCTAATTTCATAATGATACTTCCTCCTTTGTTTGTCTTCTATTTTATTATATCAAACTTTTCTGTTTTTGATGACTTAAAAAGTAACTTAACATGTCTTCTAAGTGTGGTTTCCATGTTTTCCATGTGTGCCCACCCTCTAATTCTCTATATTCGTAAGTTATGTTATATTTTTGTAAAAGTTCACTAAAAGCTCTATTTGGTGTAAGAAAATCAGCATAATTGCCACTAATCAGTTTAAAATGATTTTCTTCTTTTCCAATATAATGTTTAATGTTTAACAACCCTAATGATGAGCACGCTTTAAATTTTTCTGTAACGGTATCGTTAATCATTGGACTAAATAAACCTAGTTGACTAAAATGATGTGGGTATTCTAGACCTGTTAATAAAGCAATGCTTGCTGCTAAACTATCGCCTAATAGTATTCTAGCATTTCCCACTTTCAACGTAGAAAATGTTTTATCAATATAAGGACAAAGCTCTTTCACAACAAATTTTGACATTTCTTTTCTATGCGAACCATCTGGATGAAATTCTTTTCTTCTTTCTTCGACACTTTCATAGTGAACACCTACTATGATTGCTTTATCTATTTGATTCGCAGATCTTAGCTTTTCATACGTTCGATGTATTTGGCCGAATTGGAAGAAATCACGACCATCAAAAGTAATAATCACATGATGTTTATACAAATCTGTATAATCTTTGGGTAAATAGATTGAGACTGTCACTTCCCTTTCTAAAAATTTACTTTCTAAATTAATTTGATCAACTAGACCTACTTTTTTATCCATAAAAAACGCTCCCAACTATACATATAAATACATTGTACAGTAGAGAGCGCATATTTGAAAGCGTTTGATATTTATAAATTATTCTTTAATATCAAATTCTTTTAAACGTTTTGGATAATCTTCATGCCAGAATTTTGCATCTGGAACTTCATTTGGATCGGGTCTATATATTGCATATTTTCCTGAACCTTTTTCTTTCTTTTGCCTTTCGAAATCTTTAAGTGCTCGTAATGCTGGTTTGTGTAGTATCCATATTGCAATAATATTTAACCACGCCATCATACCAACACCTAAGTCACCCATCATCCATGCTACATCCGCCGTTTTAACACAACCATAAATTGTGGCAGCTATGAGCACTATCCGCACAAGATTTATCCATATTTTCTGCTTGTCGGAGGGGACTATAAAGCTGACGTTGGTTTCTGCAATATAGTAATATGCGAGTATAGTTGTAAAAGCAAAGAAGAATAACGCTAATGCGATGAAATATGAACCTATTCCAGAATAGCCTGGACTAAATGTGTAGTCATCTCCTGAGAATGCTTTATCTATACCTGCTTGTGCATACATTGCTGTACCACTCACATCTTTACTACCATCAGCACTTTCTACATAAATTCCATTATCATGAATTAAATGTGGCGATCCATCTTTATTTGTAGCACCATCTGTAGTATTAAATGTACCAGTCATTAAAATCATTAATGCTGTTGCTGTACACACTAATAATGTATCAATATATACAGAGAACGCTTGTACTAATCCTTGTTTTGCTGGATGTGAAACTTCTGCTGCAGCAGCGGCATGAGGCCCAGTACCTTGACCTGCTTCATTTGAGTACAGTCCACGCTTTACACCTATCTCAATCATGGCACCAAATATACCACCAAATGCTGCTTCAGCTCCAAAGGCTGATTTAAATATAAGCGCAATTAACGAAGGAACTGCATCTATATTAAGAATAATAATTAATATTGCAAAACCTATGTAAATAATAGCCATAAACGGAACAACTGCCGTTGCTACATTTGCAATTGATTTAATACCACCAAAAATAATTAACGCTAGTAATATTGCTAAAACAATAGCTATAATCCACGCATTCAAACCGAATGCGTTTTTCATTGAAGAGGCAATCGCATTTGATTGAACACCAGGTAGTAACAATCCTACTGAAAGTATTGTAACAAGTGCAAAAATAACTGCGTAAATTTTTCCTGCTTTACCCTTTATACCAGTTTCTATATAGTAAGCAGGACCCCCACGGTATTGACCTTTAATTTCTCTTTTATAAATTTGACCGAGCGTTGATTCGATGAAAGCTGAACTAGCACCTAAGAACGCGGTTGCCCACATCCAAAATACTGCACCAGGACCACCGATGAAAATCGCTGTCGCAACACCCACAATATTACCAGTACCAACACGACCAGCTAATGAAACTGCTATCGCTTGGAAAGAAGAAATACCTGTAGGTGACTTTTCCCCTTGAAACATTAACCTTATCATTTCTTTAAAATGTCTAATTTGAAAAAATCGCATCATAAATGAGAATAAAATTCCTGTAAGTAATAAACCATATACAAGGGCTTTACTCCACACTATATCATTGGCAAAGCTAACAATAGATTCCATAATAATCTCCCCTTTGTTGTAAGCCTGTAAGATAATTTCTAAATTCTGAAAATTTGGAAATTATCTTGTTATGATTATACCATGTATAAAAACACAATCAATATATTTTTTCACTTAATAATTATATTATTTGTAAGCGTTTTCTTTGTTGATTTAATCTTTTTTTATATTAATATAGTTTAAAATACTATTAACTTTCTATTCATGAAAGATTAATATTTATTCTAATCCGTACAACTTAAAATTAGTATAGATTAATTTACGAATATAGATTTAAAAGTATTTCCAATAATCATTGTCAATTTTCATTTTTCGCTTATAATATAATGGTATACAAAACTAGATTAAAGGAGGTACGCTCTTGTTAAATAAAGCTTGGTTCCGTTCAGGAATCGCCATTCTCCTAACATTTCTAATCATAAAAGTATTTATGGAAATTAATCAGATTTTTTATCCAATCATTGTTATTGTTCAATCGATTTTATTACCTTTATTATTAGGTGGTTTCTTATTCTATATTTGTTTACCATTCCAAAAAATGTTAGAAAAAAGAAAAATACCTAGATGGGGCAGCATCACTATTTTAATGATTGCATTAGTATTCGTTATTATGTTGTTCATTTCTATAGTTGCACCTCTAGTAACAGATCAAATTAACAATTTAATTAGAAACATGCCTTACATCCAGCGTGAAGTACAAAATGCAGTAGATTATGCTTTACAACAAAGAGATAGACTACCAGATAACATTTCTCAAAAAATTAATGACTCTATAGAAAGTATTAGTGGTATTGTGACAGATATGCTTTCAAACTTATTTGGATATATATCTTCATTAGTATCAACACTTTTCTTATTAATTTTAGTACCTTTCTTCTTAATATATATGTTGAAAGATCATGAAAGATTTATCCCGTTTATCGCTAAACCATTTAGAGGACGTACAAAGTGGTTCGTAGTTAATTTATGTAAAGACATTAACCAAACGCTACAAGCTTATATACAAGGCCAAGTAACAGTCAGTTTAATCTTAGGTGTCTTACTTTATATCGGTTATACATTTGTAGGCTTAGACTACGCTCTATTACTTGCCTTGCTCGCATTAGTAACTAATATGATACCATTCCTGGGACCATGGTTAGCTTTCATACCAGCAGCCATTATTTCAATAATTCAAGACCCAGTGATGTTTATATGGGTAAGTATTATTACGTTAATTTGTCAGCAATTAGAAGGTAATGTTATTACACCAAATATTATGGGTAAGACTTTAAGCATTCATCCCCTAACAATTATTACTGTTATATTAGCAGCTGGTAATTTAGGAGGATTCGTAGCTATTTTAATTGCTGTACCAACTTATGCTGTTATTAAGACAATTGTTAGAAATGTATACACACATAGACAATCAATAAGTTCAACAGCATCGAGAACGGTAGAAGATGATCCAATAGTAGATAATGATTTAAAATAAT
>X87_Garden_Dormouse__coassemble_143_pt1 | contig 14209 bp, 12 predicted proteins | sample X87_Garden_Dormouse__metabat2_low_PE_004 | metagenome-assembled genome bin X87_Garden_Dormouse | reverse complement strand
TCGATATCATCTAGGAGAATTTAGAGATCGTAACGTGCAAGAGATTTGAGACAAGCCCGTTACATTTTCTAACGAGCTAGTGGTTTTAAACAAGCACGTTAGAGCGATATTTTCTATAATTTTGTAAAGTTCTGACGCCTAGGGTAATAGTATGAGCGAAAGACTACAGGCTCGAGCCATCTCTAGGTATGTATGCACTTTCAAAATCAGCAAAATAAATTCTCCTAATCCATTAAATGAAAATCACTCGGATTAGGAGAATTATTTTTTAAACAGTAAACCTTAAATGATATTTTATGATTTCGGTTTATCTAGTTTTGATTTACAATCATCGCACATATACGTACGAATTGGATGATTTCTAAGTCTCTTAGCTTCTTTAGATTTTGAATCAAGATTGACTATAGCATCGCATATAACGCATTTAACTTTCATAACCAAAATTATACGACCTCTATTTCGTCGACATAACTAAATTTGTCTTTGTATCCGTTTTCTTGATCATATGTGAAAGCGTCAATTTTACCGTCGCTATATATCATTTTTCCTTCTTTAGAGAAATGGAAAAATAGATAAGGCCAATCGTCGATTGAAATTTCTAAAGAATCTTTGTCATTTTTTAATACAACTTTTGTTGCATCTTCATTTGGTTCAGAATTTTTTATAAAAGGCATTGCATTAATAACAAAAGTTTCTTTTAAGAATGATTGTCTTTTATAATTTGTTTCACTATTTAAAGTAGGGGGCATAGTAGCACCTTCTAAAATAGCTCTGTTCCAAGCTACATTGTTTTCAAATTCAATTGGTTTTTCACCATTGAAAATACCTTGTTCTAAATCTTCAATTTTTACTTTGCGATCGTCAAATATCCAAGTTGTTGCGTCTAAAGTAATATTAAATTTACAATTTCCTTTAATTTGTATCAATTTTTTTCACTCCTATCAATATCACAATTCAATTTTAACACATTTATATTGATGAACCTTCTGTTTTTACTTGCAATTTTAAGATTTCTAAGCTAAAATTTTATAAGTATAGAACCTAAAAGATTAAGGGGGAGTATGTCATGCATTACGATTCAGAAATTTGTCAGAAGGCATATGACCAATTATATAACGATTCTGAAAAGATTCTTCAGTTAATTAAGGTGCAAATGGACAACTTAACTATGCCCTCATGCCCGTTATATGAAGAAGTTTTAGATACGCAGATGTTTGGTCTTCAAAAGGAAGTTGATTTTGCAGTACAAATTGGACTTGTTGATAGAGAAAAGGGTCAGACACTTATGGCAAGTTTAGAAAAGGAACTATCTAAATTGCATGATGCTTTCACAAATGCTTAAATGATACAAAGTCTAGAGAGGAGAAATCTTTCTTTAGACTTATTTTTTTAGAATTGGAATGAGTAGATGGACTATATTAAAAGATTTTTTCGCTACATAAAAAATTATTCTAAATACATAGATTTTACGTTGTTAATCGCGTATATCATTTTATGTTTCATTGGTTTAGTGATGGTTTATAGTGCGAGTATGGTTGCTGCAACTAAAGGCTCATTAACTGGTGGCGTACCGGTTGCAGGTAATTACTTTTTTATTAGGCAATTAATGTATTGTATTGTTGGATTTGGAATTGTATTTTTTATGTCATATTTTATGCACATAAATATACTGAAAAATAAACGTGTTCAACAAATCATGATTTTTAGTGTTTTTGGTTTATTAGTATTAACATTACTAATCGGAACAGAAATAAACGGATCAACAAGTTGGATAAATTTAGGATTTATGAATTTGCAGGCATCTGAAATTTTAAAGGTAGTTATGATTTTATACTTATCATTTATTATTGATAAGAGAAGAAATCGATTAAAGCAATTCAAATTAGCTTTGATGATGCCATTATTCTTAATTGGAACATGTATTGGTCTTGTATTATTACAAAATGATACTGGGCAAGCTTTACTATTATGCATGATAGTATTGTGTGTCTTTGCTTATTCAGGAATAGGTATAAAAGCTATTTTAAAATGGTCAGGTCCGATTTTAGCAGGTGTTGTGTTATTGATTGTATTTAGTATTGTCTTTAAAGGCGGTATTTTATCTCAGCACCAAGCTGATAGGTTCCATGTAATGGAAAATCCATTTAATTATGAAAGTGGTATTGGTTACCATTTAGCTAATTCATTGCTTGCTATAGGTAATGGAGGATTATTTGGTAAAGGTTTAGGTAATGGCGTTATGAAATTAGGTTATTTACCGGAACCGCACACCGATTTTATCTTCGCCGTTATTGCAGAAGAATTAGGTTTAGTAGGCGTATTATTTATAATTGGTTTGTTAATGTTTATTGTATATAAAGGATTTCTATATGCAGGTTTAACTGATTCATTCTTCTTTAAATTAGTTTGTGTTGGTATATCTAGTTATATTGGTGTACAAACATTTGTAAACTTAGGAGGAATTTCAGGTGCTATACCATTAACAGGTGTCCCATTACCATTTATGACTTTTGGTGGCTCATCCATGTTAAGTTTAAGTATAGCTATAGGAATTTTGCTATTAACTGCTAAACAAATCAAAATTGATAACATTGAGAGAAGGCGCTAAACTGCATATTTACTCAATCTAATTAATAAATTTTATAAAAAAAGCGTATTACAGTAGAATGTAATGCGTTTTTTTTATATAATGGACTAATACATCGTTTTTTGAAAATTCAAATACATTGAGGGGAGCCTTCAAATTATGAGCAAAATAAATAAATTATTAGTAGCCAATCGTGGTGAAATTGCGATTAGAATATTTAGGGCTGCAACAGAATTAGATATTGAAACAGTAGCAATTTATTCGAATGAAGATTTGGGAGCTTTACATAGGTATAAAGCGGATGAATCTTATTTAGTTGATGAAGATCTAGGACCGACGGAAAGTTACTTCGATATTGAAGCAATTATTAAAGTAGCAAAGAAAGCAGAAGTTGACGCTATCCATCCTGGATACGGCTTCTTAAGTGAAAATAAAACATTTGCTAAAAGATGTGCTGAGGAAGGTATTAAATTTATCGGGCCAGAACTTAAACATTTGGATATGTTTGGGGATAAGGTTAAAGCGAGAGCAACAGCACTAGATGCAGATTTACCAGTCATTCCTGGTACAGATGGTTCAGTTGAATCATTTGAAGAAGTAGAAGCATTTGCAAAAGAAAGTGGTTTTCCAATTATCATTAAAGCTATCTCAGGTGGCGGTGGTAAAGGAATGCGTATTGTTAATAGTGAAAGTGAGTTAGAAGACGCATACCAACGTGCTAAATCTGAAGCAGGAAAATCATTTGGGAATAGTGAAGTTTATGTGGAAAAATACATAGATCAACCTAAACATATAGAAGTGCAAATTATCGGAGATGAACATGGTAATTTAGTTCATTTATTCGAAAGAGATTGTTCAGTTCAACGTAGACATCAAAAAGTAGTTGAAGTAGCACCATCAGTTTCATTGAGTGACGAGTTAAGACATCGTATATGTAATTCAGCACTACATTTAATGAAAAAGATAGGGTATGTAAATGCGGGAACAGTTGAATTTCTTGTATCAGGTGATGAATACTACTTTATTGAAGTTAACCCACGTGTACAAGTAGAGCATACAATCACTGAAATGATAACTGGTATTGATATTGTAAAAACACAAATTTTAGTAGCAGCTGGTGAATCTTTATTTGGCGATGAAATTGAAATGCCTAAACAAGAAGATATCAAAACGCTAGGATATGCTATACAAAGTCGTATCACAACTGAAGATCCATTAAATGATTTCATGCCAGACACTGGTAAAATTATTGCGTATCGTTCAAGTGGCGGCTTCGGTGTAAGACTGGATGCTGGTGATGGATTTGAAGGTGCTGAAATTTCACCTTACTATGACTCATTACTCGTTAAAGTATCTACACATGCTATGTCGTTGAGACAAGCAACAGAAAAAATGCTTCGTTCTCTTAAAGAGATGAGAATTAGAGGTATTAAGACAAATATCCCATTCTTATACAATGTAGTAAATCATGAGAAATTTGCTAAAGGTAGTTATACAACTAAATTCTTAGAAAATAACCCAGAGTTATTTGATATTACGCCTTCACGAGATAGAGGTACTAAAACTTTACAATACATTGGGAATATTTCGGTTAATGGTTTTCCAAGTGTTAGAAAGCGTGAAAAACCACACTTCGAAAAAGTTAGGCTAGAAGAAATCTCTAATGAAGAAATTGCATCTTTATCAGGTACAAAACAAATATTAGAGCAACACGGTCCTGAAGGCGTAAGTAAATGGCTTAAAGAACAAGAAGAAGTATTGTTAACAGATACTACTTTTAGAGACGCACATCAGTCATTATTAGCTACGCGTATGCGTACTTATGATATGTTACAAATAGCGCCAGAAACAGCTAAATATTTAAATGATGCATTTTCATTAGAAATGTGGGGCGGTGCAACATTTGACGTTGCCTATAACTTCTTAAAAGAAAACCCATGGGAAAGATTAACGAGATTACGTAAAAAAATCCCTAATATTCTTTTCCAAATGTTATTAAGAGCATCTAATGCTGTTGGATATAAAAACTATCCTGATAACGTAATTGAAAAATTCGTTAAAGAAAGTGCAGATGCAGGCATCGACGTATTTAGAATATTTGATTCTCTAAACTGGTTAGATCAAATGAAAGTAGCCAATGAAGCGGTTCAAAAATCAGGTAAAATATCTGAAGGAGCAATATGTTACACAGGTGATATCTTAAACCCTGAAAGATCAAACGTTTATACGTTAGATTATTACATTAATTTAGCTAAAGAACTACAAAGCGAAGGTGTACACATTTTAGGAATTAAAGATATGGCTGGATTATTGAAACCAAAAGCTGCACATGAATTAATCGGTGAATTAAAAACACATATTGATATTCCTATACATTTACATACTCATGATACGAGTGGTAATGGTTTATTGGTTTATCAGAGTGCTATAAGAGCAGGTGTTGATGTAATAGATACAGCAGTAGCTAGTATGAGTGGTACAACATCTCAACCATCAGCGAACTCTTTATATTATGCTTTAAGTGGTAATGAAAGAGATGTAAGAACGAATATTGATGGTTTAGAAAGACTTTCACAATATTGGGATACAGTTAGAAACTATTATTCTGACTTTGAAAGTGACATTCGTTCACCACATACAGAAATTTATCAACATGAAATGCCTGGTGGACAATATTCAAACTTAAGTCAACAAGCGAAGAGCCTAGGATTAGGTGAACGTTTCAATGAAGTTAAAGACATGTACAAGCGTGTTAATTTATTATTCGGAGATATTGTCAAAGTTACACCATCATCTAAAGTTGTAGGGGATATGGCATTGTACATGGTTCAAAACGATTTGGATGAGGAAAGTGTCATTAAAAGAGGTCGTTCATTAGACTTCCCTGAATCTGTTGTTTCATTCTTTAAAGGTGAAATTGGACAACCGGTAAACGGCTTTAATAAAGAGTTACAAAAAGTTATATTAAAAGGTCAAACGCCTATCGAAAAACGACCGGGTGAATTATTAGAACCAGTAGACTTTGATAGTCTAAGAGAAGAATTACAAGAGAAACAACAAAGTGAAGTAACAGAACAAGATCTTATTAGTTATGCTATTTATCCAAAAGTATATGAACAATACATTAAGACTTACGAAAGTTTTGGTAATTTATCATTATTAGATACGCCTACATTCTTATTCGGAATGGCTAAGAATGAAACTGTTGAGATTACGATTGATAAAGGTAAGATATTAATCGTTAAACTATTATCTATCGGACACGTATATGAAGATGGACATCGTTGGGTTTATTATGAGTTGAACGGTCAACCACGTAAAGTATATGTTAAAGATGAACATGTTAAAGTATCTGATGCTGTTCTTCAAAAAGCAGATTTAAGTAATGAATCTCACATCGGTGCGCAAATGCCTGGAACAATTTCAGAAGTAAAAGTGAGCAAAGGTGATGAAGTTAAACAAGGTGATGCATTGATTATTACTGAAGCGATGAAGATGGAAACAACAATCCAAGCACCATTTGATGGAACGATTTCTAACATCTATGTTTCTTCAGGAGATAGTATTCAGACGCATGATTTAATCATTACAATAGATAAAGCTGAATAGCAAAATATTTATATACAAATAAAAAGCACGTACCATGAATTTCATAGGTACGTGCTTTTTTGTTTGCTTAAAATATAAAGCAAATTCTATTATTTATTGATTTCGTCGTTTAGAACGAAGTATCAACATTATGAAGTAACATAGTAATCCAAACAACATTGTGATGAACAATGCATGGAACAATGCTATAAATATATTAACTCTTGTAAATATAGACAACGCTCCTGTTGTAACCTGTAAGCAAATTAGTATAAATGCTAAAGTCCAACCGTACTTAATTACACGATATTTAGCATAATTTCTGAAAGCGTAAATGAATATATACAGTATCCATATAAATATGAAAAATGCTAGGGCTCGGTGAGACATTTGAACCCACTCATAAAATGTTTGTGGTAATCCAGTGCTACCGCTATGACACAGTGGCCAACTTAAGCATGAAAGACTAGCATTAGCATGTCTAACAAGCGCACCTGAATAAATAACAAAGTATATAAAGAAAGTTACGGCATACGTGTGTATTTTTAAGTGTTTATCTATCACTAAACTAGTTGCTTCGAATTTTTTATCTACTTCATAAATAATTAGTGTTAGTAATAGGACGGATGCGAAACTGATTAAAGATATTCCGAAATGTAATGAAAGTATAAAATCATTTTGTTGCCATATTACAGCGGCAGCTCCAATAAGTGCTTGTAATAATATAAAAGCTATACTTGTGATACATAAAGGTCTTACTTCTTTAATATGTCCTAATTTTATCCAACTAATAATAGCTAATAAAGCGACAAGAATAAGTGCTAAACCTGATACACCTCTATGGGCTAATTCAATTATCGTTTCAATTGGCCAGTCCGATGGTATAACAGATCCATGACATAATGGCCAAGAACTTCCACAACCATCTTCAGAACCAGTCTTGGTTACTAAAGCGCCACCTAACTGCACAAACAGCATAACAATTGTTGCTAATGTAGCTAGCCATTTTAAAAATTTGTCATTAAACAATAAGATCACCTCTAATAAAATTATAATCCATATTTAAACTAATATAAAATGGGCTTTATTCTAAAATAAACCTTATTTATATTAAAAAATATGATAGAATTTAAGAGAAAGACGTATTAACAATAATTATTATATTAATACGATTCTAATTTAAACACTAATATCTATAGTATAACAATGAATACCCATTGTAAATGTTACACAATAATGACTTTTTAATGAACTCAAATTTTAGGGAAGTATAAAAATGTCAAAATTTTGTTTCAAAAATGTATAGATTATGTGACAATTTTCATATATCATTGAATATATATGTGAGAGATAACGGAAGGAGGGACAAAATTGCAACAAAATCAATATAGTGTGACGTCCGAAAAAGATATAGATAAAAGTCGTCTAACGTTATATGAAATTAAAGCCATCATTAAAATGGGACTTGTTCAAGGGAATTTAATACCTGCGTTTGCGGGTGCTTGGCTTGCGATTGTATTTGGTGGTTTCAACTTCTTCCACAGCTTGCCAGTTGTGTTATTAATGATTGTAGGTTCTACACTCATTATGGGTGGCGCTTGTGCGATCAATAATTACTACGACCAAGATATCGACTCCATCATGCCATCTAAACAAAAAAGACCAACTGTTAATGGACGAATTAGTAACAATAATTTACTTAAATTAAGCTTTGGCTTAATGATAGTAGGTGAAATCTTATTATTTATGATTAACATTCCTACAGGTATTATTGGATTACTGGGGATTTTCGGATACGTTGTCTTATACTCAATTTGGTCTAAAAGACACACAGTTTGGAATACTGTAATAGGTAGTTTTCCTGGCGCGATACCACCATTGATTGGTTGGGCAAGCATTGATCAAACATTAAGTCCACTTGCTTGGACGCTATTTTTAGTATTATTTGCTTGGCAACCAGCGCACTTCTATGCATTAGCTTATCGTCGAAAAGACGAATATGCTTTAGCGAAAATACCAATGCTACCAGCAGTCAAAAGCTTTACTAGAACACGCTTAAGTATGTTGTTATGGGTAGTACTATTATTACCTTTACCATTCTTAATGGCGCAATTAGGTACTGTTTTTGTAGTTATTGCTTCATTACTTAATATAGCTTGGTTACTATTAGCTTTATCTGGATTTAAAAAAGAAATTAACAAATCAAAATGGGCTACGAGTATGTTTGTTTTTTCTTTAAATTACCTTGTTATTTTCTTTGTTATGACAGTCATTGTTACTGTCGTACAATTAATATAATTAAATATGAATGAATGCATGAAAGAGGGGTTAAACGAATGAAGACACGTTTAAAAAACACGAAAATGTTCGGTTTACTTATCGCCCTGCTGTTTGTTCTAGCAGGTTGTGGTCAACCACATTTATCAGTTCTTCGCCCGGCAGGGGAAGTCGCTGATAAACAATTCTTTTTATTAATGCTTTCAATAGGCATTATGTTACTTGTTATTATTGTAGTCGTTATTATTTTCTTACTTGCGATGATTAAATTCCGTCGTAAAAAATTAGGTGAAGATTTTGTTCCTAAAGACGTAGAAGGTAATCACAAATTAGAATTAGTATGGACAATCATTCCTGTTATTTTACTTATTATCTTAGCTATACCTACAGTGATGCTTACATTCTCACTAGGTGATACTAAAGCGATTGATAAAGTCGACGAAAAAGGTAAGAGTAAAGAGCTTGTTATTGATGTAACTGCTAATCTTTATTGGTGGGAATTTAGTTATCCAAATGAAAAAATTGTTACCAGTCAAGAGCTTGTTGTTCCAACTGATCAAAAAGTTTACTTCAGATTACATTCAGCTGACGTAAAACACTCATTCTGGGTGCCAGCAGTTGGTGGTAAATTAGATACTAACGTAGAAGGCGTTAATAAATTCTACTTAGAATTTAATAATGATAAAGCAAAAGAAGTTAAAAATCTATTCTACGGTAAATGTGCTGAGTTATGTGGACCTTCACATGCTTTAATGGACTTTAAAGTTAAAGCTCTACCAAAAGATGATTTTGATAAATGGGTTAAAGATATGAAATCTGTTGAGAAACCTGTAGCTGCGACATCTAGTCAAGCTAAAGAAGGTGAAAAGGTATTTAATAAATCATGTGCTGGATGTCATGCTGTTACGCCAACAGGTGAGAAAGCTAAAGGTCCTAACCTTACAAACTTTGGTGACCGTGATCTAATTGCTGGATATTTAGACCATGATGAAAAGAACCTTAAAAAATGGATTAAAGACCCTGAAAGCATTAAGCCTGGTAATAAAATGACTGATCAATATAAAGTTTCTGATGAAGATATCGATGCTTTATCTGCCTACTTAATGGAACGAAAAGTTGATAAGTAAGAATTGAAAGGGAGGTTACTCTAGTGTCTACTCAAAGTAAAAAGGGGTTTGGATCGACTATTTGGGACTATTTAACAACAGTCGACCACAAAAAAATTGCTATTTTATATTTATTAGCTGGAGGATTATTCTTTGCTATCGGTGGTATAGAAGCAATGTTGATTCGTATCCAGTTAGCAGTGCCAGAGAACGACTTTGTTTCAGCTGGACTGTTTAATGAAATCATTACGATGCACGGTACAACTATGATATTCTTGGCCGCAATGCCATTACTATTCGGTTATATGAACGCAGTTGTTCCATTACAAATTGGTGCTCGAGATGTTGCGTTTCCATTCTTAAATGCATTAGGTTTCTGGCTATTCTTATTTGGAGGAATATTCTTAAACTTATCATGGATTTTAGGTGGAGCTCCAGATGCAGGTTGGACATCTTATGCAAGTTTGTCACTTGAATCTGCAGGACATGGTATTAACTTCTATGCACTAGGACTTCAAATTTCTGGTGCAGGTACTTTAATCGCTGGTATTAACTTTGTTGCTACAATTGTTAATATGAGAGCGCCTGGTATGACATATATGCGTATGCCACTAATGACATGGACAACATTTGTTGCTTCAACATTAATCGTATTCGCATTCCCACCGTTAACTATCGGTATATTCTTATTAATATTCGATAGAATGTTTGGAACGTCATTCTTTATTGCTTCACAAGGTGGTAACACAATAATTTGGGAACATTTATTCTGGATATTTGGACACCCAGAAGTATATATTTTAGTATTACCAGCTTTCGGTATATTCTCAGAGATTATACCTGTATTCGCTAGGAAACGTTTATTCGGTTATTCTGCAATGGTATTTGCTACTGTTTTAATCGGTTTCTTAGGATTCATGGTTTGGGCTCACCATATGTTTACAGTAGGCCTAGGACCAGTAGCTAACGCTATATTCGCAGTTGCAACAATGGCAATTGCCGTACCAACCGGTGTTAAAATATTCAACTGGCTATTAACTGTTTGGGGTGGTAGTGTTGAATTTACAACGCCAATGCTATATGCATTATTCTTTATTCCATCATTCGTTATGGGTGGGGTAACAGGTGTCATGCAAGCATCAGCTCCTGCTGACTATCAATTACATGACTCATACTTTATTGTTGCTCACTTCCACTACGTAATTGTTGGTGGTGTCGTGTTTGCCATATTAGCAGCTTTACACTATTGGTTCCCATTAATAGCTGGAAAGATGTTAAATGAAACATTAGGTAAAATTGGATTCTGGTTCTTCTTCACTGGGTTCCACTTAACATTCTTAATTCAGCACTTCTTAGGACTATGGGGAATGCCTCGTCGAGTATTTACATACTTACCAGGACAAGGATATGATATTCCTAACTTAGTTTCTTCAATAGGTGCTTTGCTAATGGCAATCGCTGTAATTGTTGAAACAATAAACGTTATTACGACATTAGCTAAAGGTGAAAAAGTTGGAAGAGATCCTTGGGGCGACGGACGTACACTAGAATGGGCTTTACCACTTCCGACACCACATTATAATTTTGCGCAAGTACCTTTAGTTCGTGGTTTAGATGCTCTTTGGATTGAGAAAAAACAAGGCGATGGAAAAATATTACCTGCTGAATCATTGGATGATATTCACATGCCTAACAACTCATTCATACCATTTTTACAAGCTTTCGGTTTATTCGTAGCTGCATTTGGTGCAATGTACTTTGCTGATGGTAAAGAATGGGCATTAGAAGCAGTAAAAGGATTAAACGAAAAACCATGGGCAGTTTACGTGTTAATCTTCGGTCTGGCAATCACTGCAGGCAGCATGATTTACAGATCACTTAAAGATGACCACGGTCATCATATAACTAAACAAGAGTTAATTGAGTATGAAAGGGGTGAGCGTTAATGGCACATGAAGAAGTAAAATTTACAGCTGAAAATTGGCCAGATCATCCTGAAACAGCATCAATGGAAGGTAAGAATAAAATAGTTGGTTTTTGGGTATTCCTTGGTGGTGAGGTCGCATTATTCGCTTCATTATTCGCAACCTACTTAGCTTTGAAAGATGCTGTGCCAAGTGAAGATCACTTATTAGCTAAAGATTTGTTCCATCTTCCATTAGCGTTCGTAATGACGATGTTATTATTAACGTCTTCATTAACTAGTGTTTATGCTTTGTATCATTTAAGAAACTTTAATGCTAAAGGTGTATTTATCTGGATTGGTATTACTGTCCTTTTAGGTTTAGGTTTCTTAGGTTTAGAAATTTATGAGTTTGTTGAGTATGTTCAACAAGGTCATACATTCCGTTCAAGTGCTTTCGGTAGCGCATTCTATTTCTTAGTAGGAACACACGGTTTCCACGTAATAATTGGTTTAGTGTGGTTAACAGCACTTGTACTTAGAAACAGAGCAAGAGGATTAAGTATTTATAATGCACACAAATTTAATACTGCTGCTTTGTATTGGCACTTTATTGACGTAGTATGGGTGTTCATCTTCACAGTAGTATACTTGATGGGAGCGTTAGGATAATATGAATCAACAAGTTAATCATGACGCAGAAGCGCTAAGATCATACAAGAGACGTAAAAGTACTCAAGAAATGCGTATGCAAGTTACTAACTTTGCAATAATGATTTTTGTTACATTTGTTGCCTTCGCTTTAGTAGCTGCAGAATTACCAAAAGAATTTGTTATCCCTGTAATACTAGGATTAGCTGTACTTCAAGTAGTATTACAATTCTATTATTTCATGCATATGAAAGCTGAAAAACATGGTGTATCTAAACTGTTTATGGTTGTAGGTTTATTCTTCGGATTATCATTCGTTGTAACATTCATTTATATTGTTTGGATAGGCGATCCTATTTTCGTTAAAAATAAATAATATTTAAAGACCCAAAACTTTGTTATATAAGTTTTGGGTCTTTATTTTATAGTAAAAAGTATTATATTGGTCATATCATTGTCATAACTAATTTTTGAGTTGGGTTGTTTAAGCGGTTATTAAATCATATAATAAAGATAATGACTTAATGAGGAAGTGTATTAAAGATGGGTGGTTTAACTTCAATATCAATGTTTGGTTTTTGGGCGAATTGGACACCATTCTTTTTTATAGGCGTATTATGTGTAATTATCTTATACTTTTTGATTTGTGGTAAATGGTATAAAGATATTCCAGGGGGAAGACCTTTAAAAAAGGGTGAAGCAACATTATTTGTTGTACTTATGTTAGCAATCTATCTACTTGAAGGTGGGCCAATAGATTTACTATCACATATTATTTTTAGTTTCCATATGCTTCAAATGGCCATATTATTTTTAATTATTGCACCATTAATGTTTTATGCAATACCTGAGTATATTGTGAAATATGTAGAAGAATTACCTGTAGTAAATAAAATTGTAAGTTTATTTACGAAGCCTTTGTTAGCTATTTTCTTATTTAACGGGTTGTTCTCTGTCTATCATATTCCACTTGTTTTGGATACATTAAAGCAAAATATCGTTTTACATGACATGTATACTATTTTGCTATTTATAAGTGCTTGGTTTATGTGGCATCCAATTTTCAACAAGCATATACCAGATGCACAGCATATGACTAACATCAAAAAGATTCTATATATATTCTTTATAGGCGTTCTATTGACACCGTCATGTGGTTTAATTATATTTAGTAATAGCGCTATGTATGACACATATACTTCAGGAGAAGCATGGTTAGGAGCTATGACTCTATGTGTACCAGCAGATACTTTAAACAGTGTTGTTCAAGGGGCTGGTATTTCAGGGCCTGAATACTTTACAAACTTCTCACCATTAGAAGACCAACAAACTGGTGGGGTTATTATGAAGGTGATGCAAGAAATTGTATTTGGTATTTATTTATACGTTATCTTTGTAAGATGGTTCAGATATGAACGCAAAAATGAAAGTCAAATAACAGAAGATAGCTTAAGAAAATTAGAAGAACAAAAAGCGTTATACAATCAATTTAGATAGGATGTAAAAACATGAATTTACCTATATTACCAACAATTAGTACAACATTTATAGTATTGAGCGCAATTTTAGTAGCTATTGGCTGGTATTTTATTGCACAAAGAAAAATTGAAACACATAAAAAATTCATGCTTTCAGCAGCAGTAGCAGCAGTAATTTTCTTTACTATTTATGCTAGTAGAACAATATTTATTGGAAATACCTCTTTTGGTGGTCCAGACAATATTAAAATTTACTACACTTTATTTTTAATATTCCATATTACTTTAGCTACGATTGGAGCAATCATGGGGATTATTACAATTTATCTTGGCTTAAAAGATAAATTAGATCTTCATCGAAAATTTGGACCAGTAACATCCATTATATGGTTCTCTACAGCAATTACAGGCGTAGCTGTATATCTATTATTATATGTTTTCTATCATGGTGGAGAAACGACATCAATGATTAAAGCAATACTTGGTTCTTAAATTTAGTATAAGTCTAGAAATTGAATATTGATATGTAAACTAAAAGGGATTAAGCAATAAATCCATTAAAACAAAGAGGCTGGGACATAAATACATGTCTCAGCCTCTTTGTTTTAATGGCAGTAGC
>X87_Garden_Dormouse__coassemble_140_pt1 | contig 14467 bp, 8 predicted proteins | sample X87_Garden_Dormouse__metabat2_low_PE_004 | metagenome-assembled genome bin X87_Garden_Dormouse | reverse complement strand
TATTATTAAATATTTATAAAAATGATGCTTATAATATCAATCGTTCTGATATAAAACTTAATAAGTTCATTTTTTTATAAATCAATTTATTACTATATTGATATATAAAAGTGATTTTTGATAATTTAATTTTTGTATTTTAGTTACGTTTTTCTGCGGAATAAAATTGTTTCTAAAAGCATTATCACTACAGTATGTGATGTGGTACTAAGTTCTAGTTATAAGCAATTATTTAATAATTGAAAAGATATTGTCGTATACCTTTTTACTTTTGTTTTATATTTACAATGTGTTATATTTATAAATGTAAGGGCTTACATTTATTTGAGGGGGTCTTTTATGAAATGTTTGCATCATAGATAGTTGGGGGTTAGTCTAATGAAAATTATTTCGTTCAATGATTTAAAAGATATTGTAAAGTCCGGTGATGTAATATCTATTGCTGCATTATCAGTTGCTAATTTACCGGTTAATGTTTTAAAACATATTGCTTTGGCTCATGAGAAAACTGGGCAAATTGATGATTTAACTATTATGTTGGCAAATGATATTAGTGATTACCGTGGGGATGGTTATGATTTAGATTCATTTGTTAGTCGTGGGATGGTTAAACGACTGATTGCAAGTATTATTATTGGTTCACCTAAAACGATTGAAGCGATAAAAAACAATGAAATTGAAGCTTACATGTTGCCTCAAGGTTTAATGGCGACGCATTATAGACGAGATTCAAAATTGTTTCCTGGCACGATTTCTAAAATAGGACTTAATACGAACATAGATCCAAGATATTCAGGTGGAAAAGTGAATGAAGTGACTAAAAAAGATATCGTTAGTTTACTAGAAGTGAATCATGAAGAATACTTACATTATGATTTTCCTAAAACCGATATTGCACTTCTTCGTGGTACATATGCAGATAGTGAAGGTAATATTTTTATGAATCATGAAGCACACTTAGGTGAAGGTTATGGCGTTGCAGCAGCAGCTCATAGTAACGGTGGGAAAGTCATCGTACAAGTTAAAGAAATTGTGGAAAGTGGTAGTTTCAAGCCGACTGAAGTATTTATACCAGGTGAACTTGTAGACTATGTAGTTGTGAACGATAATCCGAAATATCATCGACAACTTCCACAAGCATATTATGACCCTGCTTTATCAGGTGAATACAGAATCAATAAAATGCTTGAACCATTTATTGAGTTTAATACACGTAAAGTTATTCTCCGTCGAGCTGCACAATTTCTACAAAGAGATGATGTAGTCAGTATTGGTTTTGGAATCAACAATGAACTATCAAATATGCTAGTAGAAGAAGAAGCACATGACTTAGTGCAGTTAAACGTTGATACTGGTAACTTTGGTGGAATGGTAGGAAGTAGGGAATACTTCGGTATGAACTATAACTTAGATGCAAGAATGAGACATGAAATGACTTGGGACTTTATATATAGCGGTGGACTGGATGTAGCATATTTAAGCTTTGCTGAAATCGACCAACATGGAAATGTTAATGTCTCGATGTATGGCGATAGAATGAATGGCTGTGGGGGATTCGTTGATATTAGCCAAACAGTTAAGAGAATTGTATTTTCAGGGACGATGGTAGTAGGAAGTCAGTCTACTTGTAGCAATAATGAGTTGGTCATTGAACAAGAAGGTCATACAAAGAAATTTGTAGAACAAGTTAAAAATTTAGACTTCAATGCTGCATATTCTAGAAAATTAGGACAAGAAGTTTATTATGTTACTGAACGTGCTGTATTCCAATTAACTGATGATGGTCTGAAATTGATTGAAATTGCGCCAGGTTTAGATTTAGAAAAAGATGTACTCGCTAACTTGGCATTTCAACCGATTATCGCTGATGATCTTAAAATGATAAATCGAGACATTTATCAAGAAAATTGGGGAGGCTTGCAAAGAAGTATTCAAGATAATAGTTCAAACTATTAAGGGGGCGTTTAATATGAATTACGATTGGATAAAAACGAGAGCGCAATTTGATGAAGAGAAACCAGCAGTCATCGATCCGTTAAAAGGCACGGAATGGACTTACCAAGAATTGAATATAAGGGCAGAAAACTTAGCGAATCACCTACAAGAACAAGGGGTTAAACGTGGTGATGTCGTTGGTATTTTTGCGCCAAACGATGTGTCAATTTTAGATTTATTGTTTGCTTCATTTAAAATAGGCGCAGTATACTTTCCGATGAATTGGCGTCTAAAACCAAATGAAATCGAAAGTGTGATAGAAGATTCAAATATTAAAATGATATTTTATTCCACTAGGCATCTGAGTAGTTTACAAGGTATAGCAGATGAGTATTTACATTTAGATATAGATTCTAAAGAATATGATGAAATAGTGGATCCGAAAAATCATCGACCATTTGAATCAGTAGATGTGGGGCAAGATGATTTAGCATCATTAATGTATACGAGTGGAACAACAGGATTACCTAAAGGTGTTATGTTTACGTATGAATCATTCACAACAAATGCTGTAAATACGATTTTAACTTATAAAGTAAACGCTGATTTCTCTACTATCGTATCATTACCAATGTTCCATGTATTTGGTTTTAATGATTTAACAATTCCATTATTGATGGCAGGTGGCACAATTGTACTGCATCGCTACTTTGAAGGTGAACAGTTAAATGATTTAATGAAGAAGTATCAACCTAATTATTTAACACTTATTCCGACGATGTATTATGCGATGTTAGTAGCACCAAACTTTGATATGAAAAGCTTTGAAAATATAGACTTTCTTGTTCAAGGTGGGTCTGCTCCGCTTCCAGGCGTGCAGAAAAAATTCCAAAGCATGGGTTTAAATTTAATTAATGGTTATGGATTAACGGAAGCACCATTAGCATTAGTTAATACACCTACAAATGCAGTGAAGAAACCAATGAGTATCGGCAAACCTGTCATGTACGTTAAGGTACGTATATACAATGATGATTATGAAGAAGTTGGGGTAGGAGAAATCGGAGAGCTTGCAATTAAGGGTAAACAAGTAACGCCAGGTTATTGGAATAAACCTGAAGCGACCGAGAAAAACTTTAAAGATGGTTATTTCTTAACAGGAGATTTGGCGAGAGTTGATGAAGATGGAGATATTTATATTGTAGACCGCAAAAAAGAAATGATTATTACAGGCGGCGAAAACGTGTTACCTTCTGAAGTTGAAGCGGTCCTTGCATCTCATCCTCTAGTAGCTCAAGGTGTAGTCGTAGGGTTTGAGAGTGAGAAATTTGGCGAATCCGTATCTGCAGCTGTGTTACTATCAGAAGATGATCCTGATTATGAAGAAAAATTAGATAAACATATGAAGGAGCATTTAGCAGGCTATAAAGTTCCGAAAATGTATTTGAAAGTTACGAAAATGCCATTAACATCTACTTCAAAACCCGATAAATTAGAAATTCAAAAAATGATGAATAAGAAAGCGAAACAAAATAATAAAGAAAATGACTTAGAATAAAGCATTATATTTTTTTAAATCTTATTGTAAGCGTTATCATTTTAAATGGAGGTTACTATTATGACAAACAGAGAAGAAACATTAAAAGAATTATTTCCAGAAGATATACTCAATATTTCTAAAGACTTAACAGACGGTGAATTGAAATTTCTTAAACAATTAAATGATTTGTTAGAAGAAAAATATAGATCAACTATTAATGAACATTGGATAAATGCGACAGTTCCAGAAGATTTCTTTGATGATATGGGTAAGTTAGATTATTTTAATAATCCATTATTATTTGAAGGCCGTGAAGGTGCTAAAACACCGAGTCAATTATTCCAATTTTTCATGTCATATGTTGTAGCACGATTTGATGTTTCACTAGTTACGCTATTAGGTGTACATCAAGGTTTAGGACACAATTCATTCTTGTTTGGCGGAAGCAAAGAACAAATCGCTTATTATATTCCTAAATTACAATCTCACGAATTGAGAACATGTTTCGCTTTAACTGAGCCTGAACATGGATCAGACGTTGCTGGTGGATTAGAAACAACAGCAAAGAGAGAAGGAGATAAATGGATTATCAATGGTGAGAAGAAATGGATAGGCGGTGCAAACTTATCTGATGTTATACCAGTTTATGCAGTAGATGTTGAAACAGGTAAGCCTAAAGGTTTCATTATTAAGCCTGAACAAGAAGGTGTAGATATTGAAATTATTGAAAATAAAATAGCGTTAAGAATTATACCAAATACAATAATTCGTTTAAAAAATGTAGAAGTTAAAGAAGAAGATAGATTACAAAATATTAATGGCTTCAAAGATATTGCAAAAGTACTTTATTCAACACGTGCTGGTGTAGCGTACATGGCTACTGGAGCATTAGCAGGTGCACTACGCGCTACATTGGATTATGTGACTGAGCGTAAGCAATTTGGTAAAGAAATTAGTAAATACCAATTAATTCAAGAGAAGTTAGCTATGATGCAAGGTAACTTAGCTCAAGCGATGGCAACTTGTGCACAACTTGCGCGAATGCAAGCCCATGGTGAGTATGATGAAGTTGCAACTTCAACAGCAAAAATGATGAATTCATTGAGACTTAGAGAATCAGTTGCAATGGGTAGAGGTATTACAGGTGGTAACGGTATTCTCGCTGAATATGATATTGCAAGATTCTTCTCGGATGCTGAAGCAGTATACACATATGAAGGTACACATGAAATAAACGCTTTAGTTATAGGGCGCGCATTAACAGGTGATTCAGCCTTTCTTTAATTCAATAACAAGTAAAGAAATACAGAATATATTGGAGGACTTTTTATGACTATAAAAAAAGCAACCGTTCTAGGTGCAGGCACAATGGGAAGTCAAATAGCTGCTCTATTAGTAAACGCAGGATTGAAAGTAAAACTATTAGATATAGTAATTGATGAGCAAGATCCTAATAAAATTTCTAAAAAAGCATATGAAACGATAACAGACAAAAAAAGACCGTTATTGTTTAATTTAGAATTTGCTTCTAACTTATCTTACGGTAATTTTCAAGATGATTTAAATGGTGAAGATGATGCTGATATCTATATTGAAGCGGTGAAAGAAGAACTAGAGATTAAGCATCAAGTATGGAAACAAGTAACATCAGTAGCTAAAGATGATGCAATATTTGCGACAAATACTTCTGGTATTCCTATTGAAGCAATATCAAAAGTGTTTGAACCAAAAGATAAAGAACGATTCTTAGGTATGCACTTCTTCAATCCGCCTCGTATTATGAAGTTAGTAGAGGTTATACCGAATAAAGATACTTCAAAAGATGTTATAGACAGAACACAAACATTTGCTGAAGAAATATTAGGTAAAGGTGTTGTTGTCGCTAACGATGTTCCGGGATTTGTAGCAAACAGAGTCGGAACACAAACGATGAATGACATTATGTATCGAGGGGAAGAACAAGGATTTTCAATTGTTGAAGTCGATGCTTTAACAGGACGTGCTATCGGTAGACCGAGTACAGGAACTTACGGATTATCAGATTTAGTCGGATTAGATATTGCGGTCACTGTTATTAAAGGGCTACAACAAATTCCAGAAGAAGAGCCTTATTTCAAAGATACAAAAATTGCAGAAACGCTCGTTAAAAACGGTTCGTTAGGTCGTAAAACAAAACAAGGCTTTTATAAAAAAGATAAAAAGACACGTTTAGTTTATGATATAGATTCGGATGAATACGTACAGCCTGAACCACCACAATTAGAAATTTTATCTAAATTCAGTAAAGATTTAAAATCAAATTTAGATGTGATATTTAATGCAGAAGATAAAGCAGGATTATATTTATGGGAAACATTAAGAAATAATTTCTATTATTCAGCAATTAATGTACCAAAAGCTGCTTCTGACTTTAAAGATATTGATCGAGCTTTAGTTTGGGGATTTAACTGGAAAGCAGGTCCATTTAAACTTTGGGATTTAATGGGCTTCGAAAGAGTTAAAAAACGTATGAAAGATGAGCTTGGTGAGTTACCAGAGTGGATTGAAAATCAAACTGAAAGTTTCTATAAAGAAGGAGAAACAATAGAACGTGTAACGCCTACATCGGAATTTATTGACCGTGAAATTTGGAATAAAGAAGACTCTAATTTATCTGTAGCAAACAAAGATCAATTGTTATTTAAATTACAAAGTAAAAATAATATCGTATCAGATGGTTTTGCTGAAGATTTAATAGAAGCTATAGATTTATTAGAAGAAGAAGATTATACAAGTATGGTTATATACGCTGATGGTAATAATTTCAGTGTTGGCGCAAATTTATATTTAATGAAGCAAGCGCACGAATCTAAAGATGTGGAAAATTTAGTTGGTCCAGCCATTGATAACTTGCATAAGAGTTTCAACAGAATGAAATATTCACTTAAACCAATCGTAACTGCCGTGCATGGTAGAGCTTTAGGTGGTGGTTGTGAAGTTGTGCTTCACTCGCCATTCGTGGTAGCAGCAAGTGAAACGTATATAGGATTAGTTGAAACAGGTGTAGGCTTATTACCAAGTGGTGGTGGATTAGCTGAGCTTTCTGATAGAGTGCTAAGAACAAATCATAAAGAAAATGATAAGCAAGAGTCTATTTCAAAAGTATTAATGAACGTAGGTCTAGCTAAAGTTTCAACAAATGCATATGAAGCTAAACGCTATGGTTATTTAAGAGATACAGACTCTATCATATTCAATAAAGAAAAACGTGTTGAAGTAGCGTTAAATAAAGCGAGATATGAATCAGAAACAAATTATATTCCAAAACCAAAAGCGCAATACACTGCATTAGGTAGAGACTTTAAAGCGCTAGCTCAAGGTCAATTGGACGCACAACGTTTAGGCCACTTTATTAGTGATTATGATTACGAAATTACAATGAAAGTTGCACATATATTATCTGGCGGAGACTTGCCACGCAACACATTTATAAACCAAAGATACCTTCAAAAATTAGAAAGAGAAGGATTCTTACAACTCTTACAAAACGAAAAAACATATGACCGTATTTCACATATGTTAGAAAAAGGAAAACCTTTACGCAATTAATGATGAGTTGAAAAAGAGAGGATGGATATCAATGCAAGATGCATATATAGTAGCATACGGACGTTCAGCAGCAGGTAAAGCAAAGCCAGGCGGCGCGTTATTCCATGAAAGACCTGATGAAGTTGGTGCACAAGTCTTAAAAGGTGTATTAGATAAAATAGAAGGATCATTCGACTACAGTATGGTAGACGATGTAATACTCGGCAATGCTTTCCCAGAGGGTTTACAAGGACAAAATATGGCGCGTTCAATCGCGTTGTTAGCTGGTCTTCCTAAAGAAGTGCCAGGACAAACTGTGAATCGTTACTGTTCTTCAGGACTACAAACAATCGCGATAGCAGCTAATGAAATTATGTCAGAACAAGCAGATGTGTTAGTTGCTGGCGGTGTAGAATTAATGAGTGCCGTGCCAATGGGCGGTAATGAGCCAACGAACAATCCAGAGTTGCAAGAACAAGATACAGGTGTTTCTTATCCGATGGGATTAACGGCTGAAATGGTAGCAGATGAATTTAATGTTTCTAGAGAAGAACAGGATAAATATGCAGTAGAAAGTCATAAGCGTGCTAATGAAGCACGTGAAGCGGGGAAATTTGATGATGAAATTATACCGCTAGACATTCATAAAGTAAGTTATGACCAAAACGGCCCTGTCGTATCAAAAGGAACATTCAAAGAAGACGAGTTAATCAGACCAGAAACAAATCTTGAATCATTAGCCAAATTAAGAACCGTATTCAAGGCAGATGGAACGGTAACTGCTGGAACATCAGCACCTTTAACAGACGGAGCAGGATTTGTAGTGCTGATGTCTGGTGATAAAGTGAAAGAACTAGGTGTTAAACCAATTGCTAAGTTTGTAGGGTTTAAAGCAGTAGGTGTTGATCCTAAAATAATGGGTATTGGCCCAGCATACGCAATTCCAGAAGTACTTGAACTTACAAATCTTAATGTAGAAGATATTGACTTAGTTGAATTAAACGAAGCTTTTGCTTCTCAAACAGTTGCTTCAATTAATAAAGTAGGGCTAGATGTTAACAAGACAAACGTTAACGGTGGTGCAATAGCATTAGGTCACCCACTAGGGGCAACAGGTGCAATGCTAACTGCTAAGCTCTTATCTGAAATGAAGAGAAGACCAGATTCTAAATATGGAATGGTCACAATGTGTATTGGAGTAGGTATGGGTGCAGCAGGTATCTTTGAATATGTAAGATAAATTAAATTTGAGAACTAAATAATATGTTACAAAATAAAGCTCCTAATCCTTTGTGTTTAATTAATGGATTAGGAGCTTTTTGTTTATATAAGATTTAGTTATTTATTATATTTTTCTTGTTCTGCTTCTCTTAATTCTACGCGTCTTATTTTTCCTGAATTAGTTTTAGGTAATGTATTTACAAATTCAATCGCTCTTGGATATTTATAAGGTGCCACGTCTTGTTTTACGTATGTTTGTAGTTCTTTTACAAGTGCATCATCACCATCAACACCTTCTTGTAAAATAACAAAAGCTTTCACAATGTTACCGCGGATTTCATCTGGACTAGCTACGACTGCACACTCTTGTACTTTAGGGTGTTTCGTTAATGAGTCTTCAACTTCAAATGGCCCGATTGTATATCCTGAGCTAATGATAATGTCATCTTCTCTTCCTTTGAACCAGAAGTATCCATCTTCATCTAATCTTGCGCGGTCGCCTGTTACATAGTAGTTGCCTCTTTTTGAAGCTTCAGTACGTTCTTCATCTTTATAATAACCTTGGAATAAAGAAGGTGAATCTAATGACACAGCGATATCACCTGTTGAACCGTCTGTAATTGGTTCGCCATCTTCATCAATGATTGCGACATTACTGCCAGGAATTGCTTTACCCATTGCACCGATTCTGCTTTCAGTGTCTTTTAAGAATGCGATTAGCAATGTATTTTCAGTTTGACCGTAGCCGTCTCTAACTTTAATGTTAAAGTTTTCTTGGAATTTTTCTATTACCTCTTTGTTTAATGGTTCGCCTGCTGAAACAGCACTATGTAGATTTTTTAAAGTGTAATCAGCTAAGTTAGGAAGTTTAGCCATTAAACGGTATTCAGTTGGTGTACAGCAAAGCGCGTTAACTTCGTGTTTTTCTAGTAAATCTAAATATTTTTTAGCGTCAAATTTACCGTTGTATACAAGAGCTGTAGCACCTGAACCTAAAATTGATAAGAATGGGCTCCATACCCATTTTTGCCAGCCTGGAGCAGCAGTTGCCCAAACAGTATCGCCTTCACTAATGCTTAACCAATGTTTAGGTGCTGTTTGAATGTGAGCATATCCCCAACCATGTGTATGCACGACTGCTTTAGGAAGCCCAGTTGTACCTGACGTGTATGAAAGTAGCGCAATATCATCGCGTTTTGTTTTGTCTACTTCTAATGTTTCACTCGCGTCAGCTTTTTCTTTGTCTAAAGGAATCCAATTTTCTTCTTCATCACCGACGATGAATTTCGTTAATTGCTCATATTCTTTAATATTATAAAATTCATTTGTAGAATTAGAGATTGAAACGACTGCATCTATTTCACCGTGTGTAATTCTATGTTGTAAATCTTTAGTTCTTAACATTTCTGAACTTGGAATGATGATTAGCCCTGATTTTAATGCGGCAGTATAAATTTCGTAAGTCACAATAGATCTAGGCATCAGTATTAATATTTTGTCACCTTTTTTAAGCCCGTTGTTTTTAAAAACATTCCCGACTTTATTTGCGTTTTTCATTAAATCTGAATATGTAATATGTTGTACATCACCTGATATATCTTCAAAAACAATGGCTTCTTTTGTTTGGTCCACTGCATATTTTTCTATTTCATTAACGATATTATAAGTTTCAGGTGCGATTAAATTTGAATTGTCCATAACTATCTCCTTATATCTTTAGATTATTTATACATTTTAACAATGATTACTATTTAATACGAATAAATAAAACTTATAACATATAATTTAGGACTTTTTATTGACAATTTTACAAAATAAATATATGTTATAAAAGTATATAAAAAATAGCTTGGGTATAGATTCTTTAGCAATTGGCTAATATATATTGGTTAATTGAAAAAGAAGTTTACTAAAACTATTAATAAAAAATGAACTATTTCTCAGGAAATAATAAATATTATTCTATATTTTAATAATAAAGGAAGCAATACAAACAACGTTAAGTATGTTTGGTTGAAGCCGACAATTATAGCAAATCATTATGAATGATTTGTTTTAAATTGTCGGCTTTTTTATTTTTAAGTCATATATAAAGGAGTAGTCAATATGATGAGTTTATTAGTATTATTTTTCATCACATTAGTTATAGCGATTTTAAGCGGATTGTTATTTCTTATACATAAAGTACCATTACGTTACGCTAAATATCATTTAATCATTTTTTCGGTTCCTACATTTATTGCTTTAATTGGGACGATTTTTATTCGAGAAAATCTAGAAATTGGTCCATGGCATTTAGATGTATTATCTTGGCTACTTGCATTCTTTATATTGATGATTGGATTAATTATCCAAAGGTTTTCATTGAGATATTTATACGGAGATGCACATTATCGAAAGTATTTTACATTGTTTACGATAATGACAACTTTCGCCTCTGTAGCATGGTTGAGTGATGACTTGAGAATTATGACAGGACTGTGGGGCATCACGCTACTTTGTTTAACAATGTTAATAAAATTGAACAAACAATGGAAAGTGACAAAAGAAGCATCTAAAATAACAGGTATTTTGTTCTTAGTGAGTTGGCTTTCTTTATTATGTGCGATATTATTCGTGAATTATTTATCTGGAGAATGGGCAATTTCAGCAATATTTACTGTAGAAAATTTAAAATCATTTAATTCGTGGCAAGGTGTTATCATACAGCTTCTATTAATATTATCAGTGATTATTCCTGCCGCTCAATGGCCTTTCCATAGATGGCTTATAGAATCTGTTGCAGCGCCAACACCTGTTTCAGCAATTATGCATGCCGGAATTGTAAATGTGGGTGGCGTTATTTTAACAAGATTTTCACCGATTTTTATGAACGAGTGGACGTTATCAATTTTACTTATTATTGCAAGTGTTTCTGTATTAATAGGTTCAGGCATCAGCTTAGTCCATGTAGATTATAAAAGGCAGTTAGTTGGATCTACGATGGGGCAAATGGGCTTTATGCTTATTCAATGTGCTTTAGGAGCTTATTCAGCTGCAATTATTCATCTCATATTACATGGATTGTTTAAAGCAACTTTATTCTTACGTTCAGGATCGGCTGTGAGACACTTTGAAGTGCCTACAAGAATGAATGAAAGCATATCTTATATTTGGGTGTTAGTCGGTCGTTTCTTAGCTGTATTTATAGGTATCACTTTTTGGTTGATTACCCCTTATAGTAGTTATCAATTCATAAGTGCACTTATATTAGCTTGGTCCTTATCTGTATCATGGACACAGCTTGTTGCATTTGGAGAAGGAAAATTAGGACGAATAATAGGTTTAGCAGCATTAGTCTCTATCGGTGTTGTATACTTCGCTATTCATAACTTCTTTCATCATTGGTTACAACAATTTGAATTTCAACTTGCAGAACCACCTTTCTTTGTTGTCACTGTCATGATTGCAATGTTGGTGTTAGGTAGTTTAATGAGCATGTGGATAGGAAGAAATAAATCTTCTCGCATATTCTTAATGACATATTTATGGCTTGTACATCTCGGAGAAGCAAAATATCACTCTGTTGAAAGTCATCCAAGATATTTGAAAGATCATTTTGTAAAAGGTGGTTATAAACATGGTTAATGTAATCTTAAATACGCAAAATATAAAAAATATCATACAATCAGCAAGTCGAGTTATCGTGCCGTTATCACCGATTTCAATTTTTGCTGCTAGACACCCGTGGGCTAATATGGAAGAACAAACTTTTGAAGAAGTCGCAAGATGGATAAAAGAAACACAAGAAATTAACATGTATGCCAATAAAAATATTATTAAATCTGCTATTAAAAAAGAAGAAATCAATGAATATTTTATTTCAAATAAATTAGAAGATTGGTTAGAAAAAGCAGACTATAAAATTGATAAAGAAGAATTACTCCAATTTGCACAGAAAGCTTTAAAAGGCATAACTTTAAAAGATGAAGTAGTTAAGCAATACGAAAAAGAATTAAAACAACATTATACTGTAGATGAATTTAATCTATCTAAAAATAAGAAAGTTAAAATGTTGAGTGCTTATCAACAAAGTAAATCAGGTGAACCATACAGTGATATATTGAACTATCATATTATAAAATGGTGCAAATTATATTTAGATAATGCTCAATCTGGTTGGTCGATGCCAACACATAATGAAAGTTTTTATAATGCTTGGAAAAAGATGGTCGTATTGGATCCTGCATTAAATAAAAATATACGTCAACAATTTAAAAATTTACCTGAAGATTCAATTGAAGCAATGGAATGTTGCTTAGATAACTTGAATATTGAACAACAACATATTCAATCTTATTTAGAATCGCATTTAATCTCATTACCAGGATGGGCTGGTATGATGCTTTGGTATGATGAAAAATCTAATCAAACAAAAAATCTGTTACAAGAATATTTAACGATTAGACTAGCTCTAGAATGGTCACTAATCGGAAATCTCGTACCTGAAGATTTATTAGAACAAGAAGTTGATTACACTTCAATAGTTGCATGGTTAGAGTGGGGAGATTTCACTTTAGAAAAATGGCTAGCATTACCAAAAGATAAACAAAAGGAATATATACGATTTTCTCTTGATTTTGATGAGATTACACGTAAGAAAATATTGTTAGAAGCATGGGAAGATACTTATGAATTAAGTTTAAGACAAGAAATTAACTCTCAACATGTTAATAACATGCCAATACAAGAAACGAAAGCGCAATTGGCATTCTGTATAGATACAAGATCAGAACCTTTCAGAAGACAGTTAGAAATGGAAGGACCATTTGAAACGATTGGTATCGCGGGTTTTTTCGGTTTACCAATAGAAAAATGTGAATTAGGGCATCAACATACGCATAATTCATTACCGGTTATGAACCAACCGCTACATAAAATTCAAGAATTTGAAGCGAACAGTAATGAAAATGATTATGTGGATAAGAAGAAAACAGTATCTTCCTTAATTTATACTTTTAAAAAGATGAAACAAAATGTATTACCTAGTTTATTATTACCGGAACTAACTGGACCATGGCTTAGTATTCAAACTATTACAAGAAGCTTTATGCCGAAAAGTTCAGGTAGTATCATTAATAAATTTAACGATACATTTTTGAAAAAACCTGAAACAACATTAACAATTAACGAGCATGAACATAATCATGGACAACAAGATAGTTTGCCAATTGGTTTTACAGAAAAAGAAAAAATCAATTATACTGCAGAAGCTTTAAAATTAATGAGTTTAACTGAAGGTTTTGCTCCGCTAGTTGTGATATGCGGTCATGGTAGTCACACAGCTAACAACCCTTATTCAGCTTCTCTAGATTGTGGTGCTTGTGGCGGTTCAGCAAGTGGTTTCAATGCTAAAGTACTAGCGACGTTATGTAATTTACCTGAAGTTAGAACAGGACTGCTTAAACATCATATTTTTATACCTGAAGAGACAGTGTTTATCGCAGCAGAACATTGTACAACAATTGATGAGCTTGAATGGATATATGTTCCGGAATTATCGAAAGAAGCTGAAGAATCATATATATTATTAAAAAATACAATTCCAGAAGTGAGTCGCAAAGCTAACGAGTTGAGATTAACACAATTACCAGGCATTCATTACGATAAGAAAAATGCTACTAAAGAAGCTAAGAAAATATCTAGTGACTGGAGTGAAGTGCGTCCTGAATGGGGATTAGCACGAAATGCATCATTTATAATTGGTCAAAGACAATTAACTAAGAAGCGACAATTAAATGGAAGGTCGTTCTTGCACAATTATGATTGGAGAAAGGATCAAGATGGCGTTTTATTGAATACTATTTTGACAGGACCAGCGACTGTTTCCCAATGGATAAACCTACAATATTACGCTTCGACAGTTGCTCCACACTTTTATGGAAGTGGTAGTAAAGCGACTCAAACAGTGACTTCAGGCATTGGTGTAATGCAAGGTAATGCAAGTGATTTATTAACAGGGCTGCCGTGGCAATCTGTAATGAAATCTGATGAAGATTTTTATCATTCACCAATTCGACTATTAATCGTTATACAAGCACCTAATCATTACATTGAACGTTTATTAAATAAAAATGAAGTGTTAAACACCAAATTGAAAAATGGTTGGTTATTAATTTCAAGTATTAATGAACATGGAGAATGGATTAAATGGTAAACAGATAG
>X87_Garden_Dormouse__coassemble_138_pt1 | contig 14605 bp, 15 predicted proteins | sample X87_Garden_Dormouse__metabat2_low_PE_004 | metagenome-assembled genome bin X87_Garden_Dormouse | reverse complement strand
TCCTGCAACTTTACCTTTTTTTTTTTTTTTTCCTTTTTGATTTTTATCGTCTGTATCTTTTTCAGGTTTATCTGTTAAAGATTTTTTAGAATTTTTGTTTGCATTTACAGCGCCCGTTGCTCCTGCAACTCCAGCAGCGCCTGCTGCTGCACTTTTATGATTCTTATCTTGCTTTTGTTCAACTTGATCAGTGCTTTTATCTGTTTCTTTAGGTTGTGAAGCTTGTTTTTGCGCTTCTTCTTTTCTTCGTTGTCTTCTTAACGCGCCTCTTGGAGGATACTGTTGTTTGTCTTTCTTTTGCTGTCTATTTTGTTTTCTGCTTTCTTTCCGACTAGATTGATTATCTTGATTATTTTGATTCTCTTTAATATCTTCTTGAGAATCATTTAGTTCTTGATCTGCTTTGTCTTCAGTTCGCTCTATCGGTTGACGACTTTTCTCGAATTCGTCTTTGAAATTATCTTTAGACAATAAACTCACCTCTTCATTATCTTTTTAAATTTATATACTTAATATTTAGTATACTTTATTATATCCCTGTTCAACTTACCAAGTAAAGCAATCCTATTAAAATATTGCATTTAATCTTTCTTTGAATGTGGTCTTCTGTTTTACTTCTTTTTTGTTTGGTTCATTTAGCAATTCAACATTCTTACAATTGTCACAACAATGATTATCTTGTTTCACATATTCATCAAAATACTTTAATAAATATATTCTTCGGCATGATTCTAGCCTTATATAATTTAATATGTAACGATAAGCATTAAATTTTTGTTCTTGTTCTTTTAATATTTTTTGCTTTAATTGTTCCATAGGATATAACTCTAAAAGGAACTGAATATTTCTAGAAAGTTCCTCATTTATTTGATACCCTTCTTCAAACAAATTAAGCACATCAATATCTAAACTATTTTCATTTGCTAAATGGTTCAATATCATTAAATCTCTATCTGTATATAAACTGATTGCTTGAGATGGTCTACCATCTCGTCCAGCTCTCCCCACTTCTTGTACATATTTTGAAGGAGAAGTTGATAAATGATAATGGATTACCGTTCTTACATCTTGCTTGTTAATCCCCATTCCAAAAGCGCTGGTAGCGACAATAATTTTAATATCATTATGAATAAATTGTGATTGTACAGTGGTTCTTTCTTGATAATCCAAATCCCCATGATATATCCCTGTTAGATAACCTGCTTTATAAATTTTTTCAGCAAGCTCATGACATTTTTTCTTTGAAGAAACATAAATAATTGTAGGACCGGTTTTTTTAATTTCTTTTAACAACCAATTCTCTTTATCGTCTTCGCTCGAAAAATTAAAATGATGATACATTATATTTTCACGATTTAAACTTTCTTTGTGTAACTTGAACTTTCTATTTGTGATTTTTTCAATGTCGTTAAACATCTTATCTGTTAATGTAGCCGTTAATGCAATTACTTGAGCATCATTGAAATAATTTGTAACTTTTGAGATTAATGCATAGTGAGGTCTAAAATCGAATCCCCATTCACTTAAGCAATGCGCTTCGTCTATTACAATATATTTTAAAGATAAATTTCTAAAATGATTAAAATTATGATTTTCACATATAAATTCAGGACTACAGAAAATAAATTGATATTTGTTTAAATTGCGAAATACTTCGTCTTTTTCTTCTTTAGAAAGTGCTGAATGAATGGCGATAACATTTTTTTCGCCATTTATTTTCATTTGAGCTACTTGATCATCCATCAAAGAAATAAGGGGTGAAATGACAAGAACACTACCTCCAGTAATATAAGCAGGCAATTGATAGCATAAACTTTTCCCTGCTCCTGTAGAAAGTATGCTTAATACATCATGTCCATCTAAAATATATTGTATCGTTTCTTCTTGACCATTTCTAAAATCATCATAACCAAAATATTTTTTCAGTTCATCTTTTAACATAGATTTCCTCCATTGCATAAATAACGTACATTAATTTAATTTCAAAGTAACTTAAATTTTCAAGTTTCTCATAATAATATTTTAAATTTTGGTTGGGCTTTTCTTCAAATACTTCTATAAAATTGACGTAAGTTTCGTCATCTATGTATAGAGATTTATCGATTAAATAACCTTTAATATACATTTCAATAATGTGATCGTGTATTGTATGAGTCTTCACGTTTTTTAATTCTGCTAATCTTTCAATATTCGTTGTCTGATTTAATAATTGAAAAGTTGTTAAAGTTTGATAATTTAAACTAGCTTCAAATTTAATTTTCGATAAAATCGGATATTTCTCGCTATTTTCTAAACACTTTTGAATATATTGAAATTCTTGTATTAATTGTGACTTTAACTCTAGTACAGGAATATGTTCAAGAAGTGATATTTGTTCTATTGTGTAGGGCGTTTCACCAAATCCCGTCAATAAATAATGTACGTATACGATATTAAATTCATTTTCTATTTCTTCTAATAATTCGTAAATTTCATTTATAAATAAATCGAATTTATCATTTTTAATAAATGTGTATAATTCTTTTGCCTTGAATTGAATAGATTTATCATTGATAATTGGTTGATAGAAGGAATGGTCATGCTTTTTATGACTAACCATTTGTATAACCAATAAAATCGTTTGAATTGTTTGATAAGCTTGTTCATAAAAAGTGTTGGCTTTAATTGGCTTATATTGTGAGTATGATCCATTTTCTATAATCGATTCAAAGTGATGATATTTTAAATTTGGTAAACAACCATAATAGAGTTTAAGATGTTCGATTGTAGCATCAAAATATGTTTGATGAGACTTTTTACCGATAAGAATATTATAAATACTTTTATTAGTTTTGAGTTCGTGTTTCATAGAGAGTGTTTTCATTATTATCTCTTGCAATTAAGTCACCTCATTTAATATAAAAATGTTGAAAAATATACATGTAATCACTAAAATAGTTATGTATAATAAGTGTAGCATGTTTTTTAAAGGAGGCGAAAATTTTGGCTAAATACACTATAGTAGATATGGATACATGTATTGCTTGCGGTGCATGTGGTGCAGCTGCCCCTGATATATACGATTATGATGATGAGGGTATCGCCTACGTAATATTAGACGACAATAAAGGAATCGAAGCTGTCCCAGAAGAATTACTCGAAGATATGGAAGACGCTTTCGAAGGTTGTCCTACAGATTCAATTAAAATAGCAGACGAACCGTTTGATGGAGATGCGCTTAAATTCGAATAATATATATAAGAGTATAAGACTTAAATGTCTTTCTCAAAAATAAATGAACTTAGGATAATAAATCCTTACTCAAAATAAAGTTCCTAACCTGTTTTCGTTAACGGGTTAGGAACTTTTATTTATGTTTTTGAATTAGGGTTAATCCAATAAGAAGCGTCTAAGCTTCCCTCAAATTTCTTACACATTAGAACCATATACTATGGGACAGAAATCTCCTACTAGTAAAAAGCTGAGACATTTATTTCTGTCTCAGCTTTTCTTATTTGTTTTCTATCTTGTTATTGTTTTCAATTTATCAAATATCAATATATAGATGATTGCTATGATGACACCTTTGATGATATTAAAAGGTATAATACCTGCTGATACGATTGCTTTTAAATTGTGTGCTAAATCTGCAAGGTTCATTATTTGGCCATATAGTGGCAATAATACGAAGTAGTTCAATACGCTCATTAATATCGTCATCAATATAACACCTATTGCCAAACCGTACATCATGAATAATTTAGACTTTTTCATCTTATAAAAATAGTAAGTTGGAAGTATTAAACATACAGAAGCTAAAAAGTTTGCTGTATTTCCAATTGGTTCATGAGATACAATTAAAAAGTTAAAAATATTTTTGAATAGTGCAACTAAAATTCCTGAAACCGGACCGAATGTGAATGTCGCCACTAAAACGGGAACATCACTAAAATCCATAGTTAAATATGGTGGTAAAAATGGTAAAGGAAATTTTAAAAACATCAAAATAAAGCTAATTGCGATTAGCATACTTACCGTTAGTAAGCGCTTAGTTTTGTTATCGTCAGACATAATAACTCCTCCATTCATCTCGTTAGAATAGGAGGAAAAGCAATAGCTAAATAAACCTAGCGCGTGCTAGATTATTCCTCCATCTTCTCCCATCCAGACTTTTACTGTCGGCCTTAGATTTACACTAAGTCAGCCAATATGAAATTAATCACATTGGGTCGCGGGCTATTACCGCCGGTATGGAATTACACCAAACCCCGAAGATGAATTTTTATTTAATTTTATTTTACGATTATATCTTAGCACATTGCTAAGGGATTTTCATCAAATTAACTCATAAATATTTTATTTTGGTAAAGTGATTGTAAATTCTGTCCCTATTTGTTCTTTACTTTGCACATCTATACTACCTTCATGGGCATCTATTATTTTTTCAACAATAAATAATCCAAGGCCAGTTCCGTATTTACCTCTCGTACGAGAAGTATCCACTTTATAAAAACGATCAAATATTTGTTCTAAATGTTCTTTTGCGATACCGACACCTGTATCTTTAACCTTGATTTGTACATAGTCTTCTAGACTATCATCAAATATAACGTCGATGCTATCTTCTTCGTGTGTGTACCTAATAGCATTATCTATTAAGTTTGTTAAGACTTGTTCTATTCTATCAACATCGCCATACCAAGTGTTGCCATCACCTACATGCTTAACTGAAAGTTTTAAATTATTTTCAATAGCTTGAGGCTTGAATTTTGTATCTATTTTATTAATTAATGTCGTGATGTTAAAGTCAGCCAATGAAACTTTAATACCTTCTGCGTCCATTTTAGCTACTTCTAATAATTCATTGACTAGGCGGCTTAATCTTTTCGATTCATCTAAAATAATATACAAGAAATCATCTACATCTTTTTTCTCTGTTACAACTCCATCTACTATTGCTTCAGTATAGCCTTGTAACATAGATATAGGCGTTCTTAATTCGTGTGAGACACTTGCTATAAAGTCTTTCTTCATTTGATCCATATGATGTTCTTCTGTCATATCTCTAATGATAATGACGATACCTGATGACCCATCAATTTGAATACTTTCAATATAAGTAGATATTACGACATAATATTTATGTCCTAATTCATATTCGAAAAATTGAGTGTTCTTCTCTTTAAAAGTAACATTTCTTTGTTCACTCATATCTTTGTTTTCAAAGTCTTTTAACTCATTTAAGAATACGTCCGCTTTTGAGTTTGAAATAATAACTTCATTTTTATCATTGATACCAATGACACCATCAATCATTGAATTGATTAATTTTTCTTGAATATTGTTTTTAGACTTTACATCTTCTATATTTTTTCTAATATCTTTACTCATCTTATTAAATGCTAAACCTAGTTCACCTATTTCATCTCTCGTATAAATAGGTACTTTTTCTGTGTAATGACCTTTCGCTACTTTAAAAGCAGCATATTTAAGTTGAATAAGTGGTTTAGTAATTCGAGTTGAAAGAAAGAATGCAAATACTGTGCTGACAATCAATAATATGATAGCAGCTATCAATATACTTAACGTAATCACTTTTTGCGTTTCTTTTATTGAATTGATGTCTTGGAATAAAAATATACCCGCATTATCACTTTGAAATGCTTGAGAAGGATAACCTAGTAAGATATAACGATGATCTTCACCGTTAACAGTTAGCTTAATCTCTTTTAAAACATGTTCATTGCTACGAAATACTTTGTTGAATGAAGGATTTTTTCTTATTTCATTAATCATTACCCCTTTTAAAGGATCTTCAGATTTTTCTTGTAAATCTTTTTTGTTTTTAATGATAATGAGTCCTGCTGGGTCTTCTACAAGCTCTCTTGCATAATCAATCGTGGAATCTTTTTCATGTGTATTTAGCATTAGTCGTTCAATTTTAGCTGCATTATTATATAAGTTTTCACCAATATTAGAGGTGTTGTAAGATTGGATAAATGTGATTAAAAAGCCACTTAATAAAAGTAAAACTGTCGTTACTATTAATATAATAGATAACCACAGTTTTACAACGACACTATTCAGCCGTCTCATTATTCAGGCGCCTCAAATTTATATCCAACACCCCATACAGTATGAATCATTTGAGCAGCTTCTTCAGATACACGATTTAGCTTTTCGCGTAATCTTTTTACGTGTGTATCTACAGTACGTAGGTCTCCGTAAAATTCATAATGCCATACTTCTTTAAGGAGTTGCTCACGATCGAATACTTTATCAGGTGATTTCGCTAAATATAATAATAATTCATATTCTTTAGGTGTTAAGTTCACTTCTTTTTGATCTGCTAATACACGATGAGCATCATTATCTATAACTAGATTTTCGAATACGATAAGGTCTTTAGCAGTATTTGATTGATTGACTACGGCATGATTAGTTGTTCTTCTTAATAAAGCTTTAACTCGTAAAACTACTTCTCTTGGCGAGAATGGTTTTACAATATAATCATCTGCTCCAGATTCAAAACCTTCGACTCTATTATTTTCTTCACCTTTAGCAGTTAGCATAATAATAGGTGTAGATTTAGTTTCTCTTAGTCGTTTACATACTTCAATACCATCTAATTCTGGCAACATTAAATCTAGTAAAATACAATCATAATCTTCGTTTAAAGCTTTATCGATTGCGACTTGACCATTTTCTGCTTCATCTGTTTCGTACCCTTCTCTTTCAAGGTACATTGTTACTAATTTACGAATTCTATCTTCGTCGTCTACAACTAAAATACGGTCTGTCATTCTTACAAAACTCCTTTCTAGTCTAGCAATATTATGCGTAAGAATGTAATCCTGCTACGATTAAGTTAACTGCGATTACATTAAATAGAATGATAGCAAGGCCGCCAACTGCTAGCCAAGCAGATTTTCTGCCTTCCCAGCCTTTACCTAATCTTAAGTGTAGGAATATTGCATAATACAAGAATGTAATGAGTGCCCATACTTCTTTAGGGTCCCAACCCCAATACCTACTCCATGCCATCTGTGCCCAAATACTAGCAAATAATATACCGCCTAAAGCAAATAACGGGAAACCGATTATAACTGAACGATAACCTATTTCATCCATAAGCGATAAATTAACGCGTTTGGTTAATGGTTTTATTAAGCTAAATAAAGTTCGACCTTTGAAAATCAATCTTAGTATACCATAAAGGATTGTACCTATAACAATAGACCATATTACAGTGTTTAATTTTTGAGCATTAATAACTGCAGGTAGTTCAATTTTAGACCATTTTAATATATCTGTACGCTCTTTAGGTTCATAATCACTACCGGATACATGATCAACTAGCAAACTATCTTGTTGTGTAACAAAAGCTGGAAGATGATAATGTTGCACTGAATTACTATCATTCTTATCAATAAAGAAATAAGTGTCATCATAACCAGCGATATCTTTCATGACAACAGTCGTTAAAATAAATCCAATAACAATAACAACGAAATACATAATGACTTCAACAAAGAAACTATGTATAGATTTTTCTTTTGGACTTACTGCTGCTAATAAGTATATTAATCCTGCTACACAGCTAATGGATAAAATACCATAAGATATAGTTACCGTAATAACGTGTATAGCTAACCAACTTGATTGTAAAGCTGGTATTAATGGAGATACGTCTCTTGAGAACATACTTGCATAAGCAATAAGCAACATTGCAATTGGTAATACGAACAATGCAAGAACAGGCGTTTTATAAATAGAATAAATGACTAAGAAGCCACCTACCATCATAATGCCAAACATCGTCAAGAATTCGTACATATTACTTACTGGGGCATGTCCTGCTGCTATCCATCTCGTTATAAAATAAATGATTTGTAACACAAATCCTACTATCGTTAACGTTACACCAATCTTTTCAGCTCGCTTTTTTGAAGAACGAACTGAAAATGAAAATGGCACAACTGCAACAAGATATAAAATAAATGCTGAATATAAACTGATATTACTTATATTTAATATTAAATCTTTATCCATTGTTTGCCTCCTTGCTTTCATGTGAATCTTCTTTTGTATCAACTATATGTTGAATATTATGTTTGTCTAGAACTTGATTGATTTCTTTACTAAATCCATAATAGTTCTTATTTGTATGGCCGGCAATATTAAATTCACCGTCGTTAGCGCTAACCCATACACGTCTATGGTTAATATACGAACCAACTGCTAAACCAATTAAGAATATGATGAAACCAGTTAAGAGAATAGGAAGCGTTAAGTCTTTTTTAACAGCTAATACTGTAGCCCATTGATTAGTAGCATTAGCAAATTTTACTTCATATTGATTATTCTCAGAAATATCTTGAGACTCTTTAATTCTTAAGAAACTAAATTCTGGTTTCTCACCTTTTTTATTTACTTCAAACACAAAAGCAGGATTGTTTGGATTTGGTGTTTTCGTTGCTAGTACACCATTTTCTATTTTTTCATAATCTGGTGCATAACTACGTAATTTAACTGTGTAGTCATTGCCTACTTTATATTCTTTCTTAGGATTATCCAAATTAACAGTGAATGATTCACCTAATTCTTTTCCATCTTTCGTTTTTAAATTGAACGTCATTTCTTTAAGCAATGAATTATCAAAACTACTTTGATAAAACTGTAAATTATCGTAAGTCAACGGATGGTTTACTTTGATAGAATCTGATTTAACTTCTTTTAAGTTTGCATCTGAGCCGATAACATCCTGTTTACTATTTTTATATAAAGTAGCTTTTGTTTCATAATTTTTCGCTATTTTATTTAGACTTGGATCAATAGATTCAGGATTTGTATTTGATTGAGATTTTTGGTCGTATTCTTCATAGATAAAGTCGTTGTTTTTCATATAATATTCTCTATCTGTACCTGGGACAGGTTTTGTTTCACCTTCTTTAATGTAGACCATCTCATCTAAATAAAAGCCAGGTAAGAAGCGGAGCATTGCACCGAATAATAATATGATTAATCCTAGATGGTTAATGTATGGCCCGTATCTTGATAGACGACCTTTTTCGAGCAATAGATTATCGCCATCTCTTTTTACTTTGTATCTTTTTTCATTAAAAGATTTGCCTAATGCATCTAAATCAACTTTATCTTTAGTAGACATGTATAATCTTTGGCGTTTAAAGAAAGTGATATGCTTCTTAGTTCGTTGTTTTTTTAATGATTTATGTAATGGGAGGCCTCTATCTATACTTGAAGTTATGATAGAGAATGCAACTAAGCCCAGTAATATTAAAAACCACCATGAACTGTATAAATTATGAAAACCTAATTTATAGTATAGTAAACCTAGTGAACCATAATGTTCATAATAATATTGTTCGGGATTTACGTTCATTGGGATAAAATATTCTTGTGGGAATATCGTACCTATTGATGCTGCAATCACGGTAATAACTAGTAATGTGACCCCTGTTTTTATTGACGCGAAGAAATTCCAAACGCGATCCAATAACGTTCTGTTTTTAGTTTTAGACCTTATGGCTTGTCCATCGTATCTCATAACGTCTGTCGTTTTTTTCTTATCGTAGTCGTCGTTAATTAATCGACCACAGTTTAAACAAAGCTGAGTTCCTTCAGGATTTTTGAACCCACACTCACAAACGATTTGCTTGTTACTGTTACTCACCTTTAATCCCCCTCTACTTCACTTTGACCGATTCCATCTCTTTAATGATTTGTTTTTTCGAAAGTTCACCAGTATGTTTTGATTTCACTTTACCATCTTTATCAACTGTTATTGTTGTAGGAAGTGGGTTCACACCGTACGCATCAGTAACTAAATTATCGTTATCCATAGCGACATTAAATGTTGGTGTTTCTTTTAATGAACTTAAATATTGTTTAATTTGTTGTGGATTGTCTCTAACGTGAATAGCTACTACTTCTACGCCTTTATCCTTATATTCTTTATATTGATTTTCTAGCTCAGGCATTTCACGTTTACATGGTTCACACCATGTTCCCCAAAAGTTTATTAAAACTCCCTTACCTTTAAAATCTTCAAGGTTAACTTTTTTACCATCAACTGTTTCTAGCTCGAACAACGGCGCATCATCACCTACTTGAGCCACTTTATCTTTATCTTTTGAAAGACTAGACCATACTGTAAAAACGATTGCTATTAATATTAGAGCTGTAATAACAATTTGCAGTATTTTCTTTTGTTTCCTTTTCATTTAAAAATCCTCCCTAACACAATAAAAAACCATACATATAATATGTTATGGTGTTTTGTTTAGTATATCATGACTAAATACTAGTTTAGTGGCATAATTGTGAACGTTTTCAGCTTATTTACCATCTTGCGCTAGATGTCTTAATACTTTAACCTCATGCGGTGTCAAGGTTCTGCCCTGTCCAGCATTTAAACCTTTTAAATTTAAAGGACCGTACTCTACTCTAGATAATTTAGTTACTTCATGTCCGAAATGACTAAACATTCTTCTAACTTGTCTATTTCTACCTTCAGTTATTGTGATTTCTACATGTGTAACATTTCGGTCTCTATCTTGACTCTTAACTTTTATTAATGCTGGTTGAGTCATACCATCTTCTAACTTAATGCCTTTTTCTAACTGTTTAACCTCTTCTCTTAAAAGGTATCCTTTAAGTTTAGCTATATATTTTTTCTTTATTTTATATCTTGGATGAGTCATTAAGTTTGTGAATTCCCCATCATTAGTCAGAATTAATAAACCTGAAGTATCGTAATCTAATCTTCCAACAGGAAAAATTCGTGTTTTTAAATCTTTGAAATAATCTGTTACAACAGCGCGCCCTTTATCATCAGAAACGCTTGTAATAACTTTAGTTGGTTTATGGAATAATATATATAACTTATCTGGCATTTCAAGAGGAATCCCCTCAACTTCAATGTGATCAGTTTCTTTCACTTTAGTACCAAGTTCTGTTACACGTTCATGGTTAACTGTCACTAAACCTTGTTCTATTAACTTTTCAGCTTTTCTACGTGAAGTATAACCGCTTTTTGCAATAACCTTTTGTAATCTCTCTAATTCTTCGCTCATTATGATTGCTCCTCATTTTCTGATTCGTTCATGCTACTAAAGAATAAATCCATTTCTTCTTGTTCATTTTCATCATTTGTTGTCTTAGGCAAATCATCTAAAGATGTTAAACCGAAAACATTTAAAAAGTATTCAGTTGTATATAACAATTGGCTTCTTGATTGTTCATTATGCTTTGACTCTATTACACCTTTAGCAATTAACGTTTTTACTGAAGCATCAGAATTCACACCTCTTATCACTTCTATATCACTTCTTGTAACAGGCTGATTATAAGCAATAATCGAAAGTGTTTCTAAAGCTGCTTGTGATAATTTTGTGTTTACATTATCCAACATTAATTGCTCTAAATATGGATGCATAATTGTCTTCGCTGTTAATATACACTTGTTACCATAAAAAATAATTTGTAATGTTTCTCTCTCATATTCGCTTGCTAAATCTTTAAGTTGTGACGGTGTAATTTCTAATAACTCACATAATTGATTAACTTCAATTCCTTCATCACCTAAAGAATATAACAATCCTTCTAATAATCCTAATTTACTCACTGACATAATTGACGCCTCGATTTATTGTTATTTCTCCAAATTGATGTTGTTGAAAAACATCAATTTGTCTTAATTTCATCATTTCTAATACTGCTAAAAACATTGTGACTAATACCGGTATTGATAAATCTGGTGGTAACGCTTCGAAAAAATGATAACTTTTCTTATTTGAAAGTTCTTCTCTTATTTTAGAAGTTGCCATTTCAATTGTATAAGAATCTTCGTTAACTGTAACATTTTGTGGCTGATTAAAACGTTGTCTCTTTTTAGTCCGTTGATATGCAATGATTAAATCTGTCATATTTAAATCTAACGGCGCTCGTTTATCATGAACAGCTTCAAATTTCGATAAATCAGCTGGCTTCTTCACAAAAATTTGTTCTCTATCATTTTTCTTTTCATTTAACAATTGCGCATATTCTTTATAGTTTTGATATTCAATCAATTGTCTTACTAAATCTTCCCTAGGGTCATCTTCTAATTCATCAATATCGGATGGAGGTGTTGGTAATAATAATTTACTTTTAATCATTAATAATTCTGAAGCCATTACTAAATATTCACTTGCTACATTTATTTCTAATATTTTCATTTGATGGATATAACTTAAATATTGCTCTGTTAATTCCTTCATTGGAATATCATAAATATCTATTTCGTATTTTTGTATCAAATGAAGTAATAAATCTAAAGGACCTTCAAAGGCATCGAGTTTTACTTCATACATTTAAGACTTCCTCTTTTCTATTCCTTTTACGTGCATAAACCTAAAAATTATTATAACATGATTACGTATAAAGATTCTATGCTGTGAGGGATTTATGATGGAAACAAATATTATGGAATTTCATTATCATTTCCATGTGTTAAGACATTATTTTGAGTGTCACGATATTTTAGAAGAACACTGGAAAGAACAAGATAAATTTAGTAAAAATGACCCAATCGTAAGTTTAATATTATTTTCAACGGCTTGTTACCATTATCGCCGCGGAAATGTTAAAGGTGCACTTAAAACTTACCAAAAATCTTTACAAATAGCAGAACTAAATGACCAATTCGATCATTTAGGAATAGAAAAAACACAATATATATCGGTTGTTAATTCTCAAATATTGCGCATCCAACAAAACAAATCATATCAAAATATACAATTGCCTCTAACTTCTGCTTGTTATCAAGCGCTAGAAAGTGCATATGATGATTTTACATTTAATTATGATGAGCAAATATCAGATTATATTAAACACTATCATTTATTAAGAGATCGTACAGAAGTTATTAATAGTCGTAATTTAGCATATGAAAATCGACATGCTAAACGATAAATAACCAGTATACGCTCCCCCATATAAGAATAAAGGCAACTAAAATAATAAGTGTTATGTACTTATTAGATTCATTATTTTTATTTTGTTTACTCAATTTTCATTCTCCTTTTTAGCTCTTGGGTGATAATTTAAATACATGTCTCGTATTTGCTTTTTAGAAATGTGTGTGTAAAGTTGCGTAGTAGATATGTCTGAATGACCCAACATTTCTTGAACCGCTCTTAAATCTGCACCATTTTCTAATAAATGTGTAGCAAATGAGTGGCGTAATGTATGTGGTGTTAAAGTTTTAGTAATACCTTTCTCTAGTCCAATTTTTTTAAGTATTTTCCAAAAACCTTGTCTTGTTAATTGAGTTCCGCGTGCATTTAAAAATAAAATATCTGTAACTTGTTTTTTCAAAAGGTTAGGTCTTACTTCTTGGATGTAAACACGCAATAATTCCATTAAATGCTTACCAAGCGGAACAATTCTTTCTTTATTTCCTTTACCAAATACACGTATAAAGCCCATTGTAAGGTTAACATCTTCAACTTTTAATTCTATTAATTCTGTTACTCTGACCCCAGTACCATAGAGCAGTTCTAACATTACTCTATCTCTCTCATCTCTAGCATTTGTTATATGACTAAATGTTAGCAGTTGATTCACTTCTTCTTCACTTAACACATCAGGCAATTTTTGTTCATATTTTGGGGTCTCTATTAATATCGTTGGATCTTTTACTGCGTATTTTTCTCTAATTGCGAATTGATGGAAGCTTCTTATTGTCGCAGCTAATCTCGCAATTGTTTTAGAAGACTTTCCATCTTTCTTTAATTCCGCGAAATATTTTTGTATGACGATACGATCTATATTATCTATATGACTAATTTTATGTTCATTCAAATATTCATTATACTGTGACAAATCACGATTATAAGATTGTATCGTATTTTGGCTTAATCCTTTTTCTAATCTAATAAAATCTATAAATTCATTGATAATTTGCTCCATGTATTCACCTCATTGTTGAACTTATTTTACCATAAAAAAAGACATCACTAAAATTTGTGTTAAACACCTTTTAGTAACGTCAGCTTAAAAGATTAATCTTTTTTACATCTATGGCAAATACCATGAAAAGTTAATCTATGATCTAAAATTTTAAAGTCGAATTCTTTCTCTACACGTTTTTCTACATCTTCTAATAAATCTTCTTCAATTTCATCAACTGCTCCACATTCCATACATACCATGTGATGATGGAAATGCTTCGCTCCTTCTTTCCTTAAATCAAATCTTGCTACCCCGTCCCCAAAATTAATTTTGTCGACTACTTTTAATTCTGCTAATAATTCAAGTGTGCGGTAAACAGTAGCTAAACCTATTTCAGGCGCTTTATCTTTTACTTTAAGATAAACGTCTTCTGCGCTTAAATGATCAGATTCATTCTCAAGTAATACTCTAACAGTCGCTTCTCGTTGTGGCGTTAATTTATAGGAAGCTTTGTGTAATTGCTCTTTTACACGTTGAATACGTTCTTCCACGGTGACACCTACTTTCTTAAATAAAATCATTATCAATTAGAAACATTTCGTATAGTAAATTACCAATAATTTTATAAAAAAGCAAGCGAGAACTTTGTATTATTTAGAATGATTATAAT
>X87_Garden_Dormouse__coassemble_134_pt1 | contig 14920 bp, 15 predicted proteins | sample X87_Garden_Dormouse__metabat2_low_PE_004 | metagenome-assembled genome bin X87_Garden_Dormouse | reverse complement strand
TATATATACATTTTCATGCTTAAAGAAACCTATTAAATATTTGAAAAGTGTATTTAAAGTGATTGGTTGAAAAAACAAAGTAACTATATTACTAAAATATAAAATTCAATAACTTATGTATTGTAAAATTATAATTTAAATTACCATTTGCAATATTGTCGGACGTGATGTATATTACAACTAAGTTTTGAATGCGCTTTCAAAAAGGAGGGTCATATGAATAAAATTAGTATTTATGATGTAGCGAAATTAGCTAATGTATCGCAGTCCACCGTTTCGAGAGTATTAAATAATTATCCATATATTAAACCAGAGACAAAACAAAAAGTATTAAATGCTATTAAAGAATTGGGTTTTTCTCCTAATGAGATTGCTAGAGGTTTAGCTAACAATAAGACCAATACTATTGGTTTAATAATAGAAAATATCTCTAATTCATTTTATTCAGAAACTGCCCATATCATTTTAAGAGAAGCTAGAAAATATAACTATGAAGTTATCATAATAGATTCTGAAAGCGATAAAGAAAATTTCAAAAAATCAATAGACAGTTTAATGGCTAAAAGAGTCGATGGTATCATTGTTGCCTCTACAAGAATGACTAATGACATAATCGTCAATTTAATTGATAAAAACTTTCCGATTATAACTTATAATAGAAGGATTTATAAAGATGGTTACAATAGTCATGTTGTATTAGATAACTTTTTAGGTGCAAATATGGCAATTGAACATTTAGTGAAATTAAATCATAAAAGAATTGCTTACATATCTGGACCATTAAGATATTCAACATTTTATGATCGGTTACAGGGATTTTTATCTTCAATCAACACCTATAATTTAGAAGTTGATGAAGAAATAATGTACATGGATAAATTGGAATATAAAAAAGTATATGATTTTGCAAAAAAATTAATGAATTCCAATAATCCACCTACTGCTTACTTTTCTTCAACAGATAATATGGCATTAGCAGTTATGGAAGCAGCTGTATCAGAAGGTTTGAAAATACCCGAAGATATTTCCGTTATAGGTTGTGATGACATTGATATTTCTGGAAATTCATTTATCCAACTTACAACTATTGCCCAACAAAAAGAAAAAATGGCTACATTAACAATTGAAAAATTAATGAAAAAAATCAGTGATAAATCTAATGAAGAAAAAGTAGATATAGTCATAAAACCACAACTTAAATTAAGAAAAACTACTGCTGAAGCTAGAAAAGAGGTGACATAACTTAATGATAAATTATAAAGCAGAAAACATCTTTTCAGTTGAAGGAAAAACAGCTGTAATTACTGGAGCAAGCAAAGGAATAGGCAAAGAAATAGCGAAATTAATGAATGAAAATGGTGCTAATACTGCACTAATAGCTCGAAGTAAAACCCAACTTCAAAAATTAAAAGACGAGCTTTCTAATACAGGAAGTCGAGTTGAAATATATCCATTCGATTTAACGAATTTTGATGAGTTAGAGAGTTTAGCGAATAAAATTAATGATGACTTTGGACAGATTGACATTTTAATTAATAATGCAGGAATTAACATACCTAAACCCATTGAAGAAGTAAGTGTGGATGATTGGGATATCCAAAATAATATAAATTTAAAAAGCACTTATTTTTTCACTAAGTACATCGGAGAAAAAATGAAAAAGTTAAACAAAGGAAAAATCATTAATATCAGTTCACAAATGGCTTTCGTTGGTTATTTTGATAGATCGGTATATTCAACAACTAAAGGTGGTATCACTCAGTTAACTAAAGCTTTTTCTATTGAATGGTCAAAATTTAATATCAATGTTAATGCTATCGCACCAACGTTTATTGAGACAGAACTTACACAAACATGGTTCAAAAATCAAGAATTTAAAAAGGAAATAATAGACAAAATACCATTAGGCAAGCTTGCAAAGAAAAATGACTTGTTTGGAAGTGTTTTGTTATTATCATCTGATGCTTCAGACATGATGACTGGAAATACAGTTTTTGTAGATGGAGGTTGGACAGTTTGGTAATTTTTGAAACCGCATTCATAAATAAAAGAGAAAGAGGTATAAATAATGAACAACTTAATACAATTTAACGATTTTTATAGTCCGGAAATCATAAGGTTTGGAAAAGATGCATTATATTCGCTAGATGATGAATTTCAAGATAACAAAATTAGAAAAATATTTATCGTGAGTGACATAGGGGTTAAAAAAGCAGGTATCACACAAAAATTAATAGATATTATTGAAAAACATCAAATTAGCTATGAAGTCTCTAGTGATTTATTTGGGGAACCTGCACAAGAAGACGTTATTTCCAATGTGAATAAAGGTAATGAATTCGATGCAGATTTGGTCATAGGTATTGGTGGAGGAGCGTCTTTAGATGTAGCTAAAGCTACTGCGGCTTTAATGAATAAAGGTAATATCGAGGATTATTTAAACGGTAAAGAAGCAATAGAGGAAAGAACAGTAAAAAGTATTTTAATTCCAACAACATCTGGTACAGGAGCGGAAGTTACAAGAAATGCAATTTTCGAAAATAAAAGTGAGCAATTAAAAGTAGGAATTGTCAGTACATATTTATTACCAGATATAGCGATTATAGATCCACATTTAACAATAACTTGTCCTGCAAAAGTAACTGCATCTTCTGGAGTTGACGCATTTACACACGCATTTGAATCATTTATTTCAGTCAAAAGTACGCCTCTAACAAAAATTTATTCAGAAAAATCTATGGAAATATTTCCGAATGCTATCAAGCAAGCTGTCCATCATAAACATAATATTTGTGCTAGAGAGGATATGGCGTGGGTTAGTTTATTAGGTGGTGTTTCTTTAGCAAATGCTGGAGTGGGCGTGGTACATGCTATGGCTTATCCACTAGGCGGTAGATACCATATTGAACACGGAGTCGCTAATGCTCTATTACTACCTTATGTTATTAAAAATATTGGTCATGCCATTGAAAATGAACTTGTAATAGTCGCAAATTTATTACAACTCGGAGATTATAAAATGAAAAAATACGAAGTTGTTGATGCCGTATCCAATTATTTATATAAACTTTTACAAGAACTAAATTTACCGACCAATTTAAAAGATTTAAATGTTTCAGAGGAAGATTTATCTCATTTGGCAAGCCAAGCTATTAACGTTAAAAGACTTATTGATAATACGCCTTACGATTTAACAGAAGAAATGTTACTAGAAATTTATAATCAAGCATTCGTAGGAGGTTTCCAAAATGAATAAGCGCTATAAATTTTTTATAAATGGTGATTGGGTACAAGGGGATGATTATTACGAGTTAAAATCACCTCATACAAATGAAGTAATTGGAGAAATACCAAAAGCAAATCAAGAAATTGTAAAAAAAGCAATTGATTCAGCAAATAAAACTAATAAAACTATGAAAAACTTAAGTGCTTTTGAAAGAGCAGAAATACTCAATAATGTAGTGAAGATTTTCAAAGAAAAGAAAAACCAATGCATTGATATTTTAATTCGAGAAAATGCTAAGCCTTTTAAAGCTGCAACACAAGAAATAGAAAGAACAATAGAAACATATCAATTTGCAGCTGATGAAGCTAAAAAAATTGCTGGAGAAATAGTACCTATAGATGCTGCTAAAAATGGGAAAAATAGATTGGGTTATACCAAGCTAGAACCATTAGGTGTTATAGCGGCCATTACGCCATTTAATTTCCCATTCAATTTGGTGGCACACAAATTAGGACCAGCGATTGCAACTGGCAATACTGTAGTTTTAAAACCAGCATCTCAAACGCCGTTAAGTGCAATTATGACTGCTGAAATTTTTGAAAAGGCTGGGCTACCAAAAGGTGCCATAAATCTAATTTTTGGTTCTGGTAAAGATATTGGCAAATGGTTAACAAAAGATGAAGTTATTAAAATGATTACTTTCACAGGTAGTGTCGAAGTAGGAGAGAAAATAAAAGGCGAGTCAGGACTTAAAAAGATAGCGTTGGAGCTAGGTTCTAATGCCGCAGTAATTGTTGAAGATACAGAAAATATCAATGCTGTTGCTAAAAGATGTGTAGAAGGTAGTTATGGATATAGTGGTCAAACTTGTATTTCAGTTCAAAGAATATATGTAAAAAAAGCTTTAGAAAAGGAATTTATAAAATCATTTAAAGAAGAAACTTCTAAATTAAATATTGGAGATCCAAATAACAAAGAAACAGATATCTCGTCACTCATAACTGAACAAGATGCTAAAAGAGTAGAAAATTGGATAGGGAAAGTTAATAAAGAAAATATTATTGTAGGTGGAGAAAGAAACAAATCGGTTATAAATCCGACAATATTAAAGAATGTATCAAATGAATTTGAAGTTTCTTGTAAAGAAGTTTTTGGTCCAGTAGTTATTATAAATACTTATGAAACATTAAACGAAGCTATAGACCTTGTAAATGATTCAAATTATGGGTTGCAAGCTGGGGTGTATACACAAAAAATAGATAAAGCATTTAAATGCTTTGATGAAATTGAAGTAGGAGGTGTAATGATTAATGATATCCCATCATATCGTATAGATCAAATGCCTTATGGTGGAGTCAAAAAGAGTGGAATAGGAAAAGAAGGTATTAAATATGCAGTGGAAGAAATGGTTGAGAAAAAATTATGCTTATTAAATTTAAATAAATAAAAGGAGAATTATAATATGGCTGAAGAAAAGAAAAATACAAATGAAGTTAAAAAAATGGAATCAAGCAACAATAAGGAATATTCATCTTTACTGCATTATGCAGATGCTTCAGAAGTTAACATGATAGATTCAATGGATGATGAAGGATATATAAATATTGATCCAAGCCAAATGAAAAAACAATCTATGCAAGGGTTTGGAGATTATCAAAATATTGTAGACTATATTGTTAAAATAACGAGACAAATTTGGAAAGAGAAAGATATTGGTTTAATTTACGATACTTATAGTTATGGTGTTCAAATTCATAGGGGGCTAGTGAATAGTCATGGTGTAAATGAAGTTATTTCTGGAACTTTACAAACGTTGCAATCGTTCCCTGATCGTTCAGGTTTAGGATATAGTGTAATTTGGTCTGGAAACGATAAAGATGGGTTCTTTACTTCTCATAGAGGTAAGTCTGTAGGAACAAATTTAGGAGACACTTTATATGGAGAGGCAACTGGAAGAAAAGTCATGTTTAGAACTACAGCAGATTGCTTAATTTTCCAAAATAAAATTTATGAAGAATGGCTTGTAATGGATACACATCATTTAGTTGAACAATTAGGATTTGACCCTATAGAAGTTGCTAAAAAAATCGCGAAACAAACAAGCGCATTATCACCGACAATTCAATTCAATATTTCGCAATCAGCTGAAGAAGGATTGCAACCTGAACATTATCAACCTAGATTTAATGACTTTGAGATTGGTGATTTTATTTTAACGATGTTTAACCAAATATGGTCTAGGAAATCTCTTAACAAAGTTAAAGAGAAATATGAAAAAAATGCTGTTTTACACTTTGTTAGAAACAGAGATATGGTCGGACATAGCGAAATCCAAGGAACGTTTTTAAATTTATTTTCTTCTATTCCAAATGGAAAGGTTATTATAGATCGCGTTACAAACAATAAGCGAGAAGGTAAAGATAATTGGGATGTAGCTGTAAGGTGGAGAATCCAAGGTGTACACGGAGGTATAGGATACTTCGGAAAAGCAAGTGGTAAGACAATAGAAATAAATGGAATTAATCATTATAAAGTAAGAAATCAAAAAATAGCTGAAGAATGGATGTTATTTGATGGATTAGATGTTTTAAGACAAGTATACACAGAAAAATCAGAAAATAACGAAGAATCTGACTCTTATGATGACGGTAATTTTACAGGGGTCTCATAATTTATGAGGGGATAGATGTTATGAATAAAAAAATTCTCACTACTCTTATTGTTTTAACACTATTGTTAGGAAGTTGTGCTCAAGGAAATATTGAAAAAGGTAATTCAGATAAAGAGCGTTCAATAACAATTGCTGTTACAGAAGGGAACATTGGACAATTTAATGCTTGGGAAGCAAGAAGTAAAGAGTTTACTAAAGAAACAGGAATCAAAGTAAGGTTTGTAGGCGTACCTTATGAAAATTTATTAAATAGAATTACTACGGAAGGTATTTCAGAGGAACCGAGCTTTGATTTAGTTACTTATGCTGATGTAATGGGGCCATCTATCAAACAATTTTTAGAACCATTAGATGGTTATGCTGATAAGCATTTCTTTGAACGGTTTCCAGAATCAACTATGAAATTGTCAACTTACAATAACAAAATTTATAGCCTTCCATTAAGAGCCAATACGCAGTTACTTTTTTATAGAAAAGATATATTTAAAAAGTTAGATATAGAACCTCCAAAAACATGGGACGATTTAAATAAAGCTAGTAAAAAAATTAAAAAAGAAACTGGAAAATATGGCATAACCCCTTATTACCAATCAGGAAATAATGGCCAAAATTTATATATGTGGACTTCATATTTATGGGGGAATGGTAGTGATATTCTCGATAAAAATATGAAACCAAAATTTAATAATAAAAAAGGGGTGGAAGCGACCAAGGAATATATAAACTTAATCAGAAAAGATTTGGCACCAAAAGGGTCTGTACAATTTGGTGAACAAGAATCAAGAACACACTTTAAACAAGGTAGATCAGCGATGTGGCTTGGCTGGTGGTGGGTGTATTCAGACTTTAATGGTCCTGATTCAGCTAAAGAAGTACAAAACAATGTAGGATTTGTTCCTGTACCGAGTTGGGAAGGAGGAAAAAAAGTTTCGAGTATTTCAACTTTCCCATTAGGTATGATGAAGGATTCTGAGAATAAAAAAGATGCTTGGAAGTTTATGAAATGGCTAAGTAAAGAAGAAAATGAGAAATCAATTGTAAAAGATTCATTAACAGAAAAGTCACCACCTGAACAATTCTCTACAGATATCGTTCAAAAAAAGAATTTGAGAGACGAAGAATTAAATGAATTGGGGGACAATTTATTTAATATTGCAGGGGATAGTTTTGAAGAAGCAGATACGTTACCAGTATCTAGAATATGGCCAAGGATTTCAGATATTTTAAGTAGAGAAATTTCTAATATGGCCGTTGGAGATGATGTAGAAGAAAGCTTAGATAAAGCTGCAAAAGACATAGAGAAATTGCTTGAAGCGGAAGGCTATTATGATTGATTAAAGGGGGGATTATATGGCTACCAAATACTTTAAATATGTAATGATTATACCTGCTCTAATAGTTTTAGCAATGGTTACATTTTATCCGATGATTAATTCATTCTGGATTAGTTTACATGAATGGGATCTCACTACATCTAATAAAATAGGGAATTTTATAGGTTTAGATAATTACATTAGAGCATTTAAAGACCCAATATTTTGGAACAGCGTGACTGTAACACTAATTTTTACAGTAGCAACAGTATTTATCACAATTACTTTAGCAATCTTGATTGGCATATTATTAAGTAGAGATAAAAAATATTTATCATTTATAAGAGCAATCTTAATTATACCATTTGCTCTAAGTCCTGCCTTAGTAGGTTATTCATGGAAGTTTATGTTAAACCCAGACTACGGCATATTCGATAAAATTATTGGCACGATATTTCCACCCTTAGATCATATAGTTTGGCTAGGAAACCCTATGACCGCACTATTTGCTTTAGTTTCTGTAGCTGTATGGATATGGCTCCCATTTATGTCTCTAATGTTTATAAGTGGGATTATGGGCTTACCTGAAGAAGTTTATGAAGCAGCAAGAATGGATGGAGCTAATTTTATACAAATATTTTTCAAAATTACATTACCTCTTTTGAGACCAATTGTATTATTAGCTACTATTTTGATGACCATGTTTGCACTTAAACAATTTGACCCAATAGTCACTATGACTAGTGGAGGTCCTGGGAATTCAACAGAAGTGTTAAATTTCTTAGTATACCAAACTTCATTTAGATACTTTGAAATGGGATATGGTGCAGCACTTGGATATATTCTTGCAATCATAACAATCATATTTGTAATGATTTATATGAGAAAGTTAGTGAAAGGAGATGAATGGTCATAATGAATATTTTTAAAAGTAAGTTATTCAGCACAATTGAATTAATAGGTACTTTGTTCATAGTAATTTGTCTCTTTTTCCCTATATTTTGGATTATATTAACGGCATTTAAAAGTGGTGAGGATGTTTATTCATTAAGTATGATTTTTGAACCAACATTGGATAATTTTAAAAATGTATTTAGTGGCACGTATGAATTTGGTGCTTACTACTTAAATAGTACGATTGTAGTATTAGTCGCCCTTTTAATAACATTACCGATTAGTATATTGGCAGCATATAGTTTATCCAGGTTTAATATTTTCGGTAAACAATTGCTATTATTTTTAATTTTATCTACACAGTTTATTCCTTTAATAGTCAATGTTATTCCTTTTTTCACTTTATTTAAAGATTGGGGATTACTAGATACACTTGTAGCTTTAATCATAGTGAACTTAGGGCATACAATACCTTATGCTATTTGGTTAATTAAAGGTTTTATAGATGGCATACCAACCAGTATAGAAGAAGCAGCCTCAATTGATGGTGCAAGTAAATTACAAATAATTTGGCACATCATATTACCAATGGCTAAACCAGGCATTATAACTGCCACGGTATTTTGTTTTGTAATTGTTTGGAACGAATATATGTTTAGTTTAATTTTAACGAATCAAAAAGCCGTGACATTACCAATAGCACTTTCTTATTTTGTTGGTGAAAATGGTGTCATTTGGAATGAGATGGCAGCTGCAGGTATTTTATATGCATTACCAACAATTGTGTTTATGTTCATAGTAAGGAAGCAATTTGTTAAAGGAATGAGTGCAGGAGCAGTTAAATAAAGGGGGATAAATGATGAACTACTTAAAAAGAGCAAATTTGATGTCTGAAGAGGAAAATAATGATGTTGCAAAAATAGTATCAGAGATTATAGATAACATACGAAAAGATGGAGACGTATCATTAAAAAAATATGAAGAAAATTTCGGTAAATCTAATAGAGAACACTTTAAACTATCAAAACATGAAATTGAAGAACAGATTTCAAAGCTAGACGAAGAAACTAAAATATTAATTGACCGAGTGGTAAATAGAATAAGGGATTTTTCAGAAGCTCAAATGAACAGTCTGAAACCTATCGACCAAGAATTCGATAGTGGGATAAGAATGGGGCATAAGATCTTACCCATTGAAAAAGTAGGAGCTTATGTTCCAGGTGGAAGGTACCCATTATTATCTTCAGGAGCAATGGTTGTATGTCCAGCAAAAGTTGCAGGAGCGAAAAAAATTATAGCATGTAGTCCTGCAACATATGAGGGTTCTATACATCCAGCTACAGTGTATGGGTTAATACAATCTGGTGTTGATGAAATATATGCAATAGGGGGTGCTCAAGCAATTGCTTCTATGGCACATGGAACAGAGACAGTTCCAAACGTTGATATTATTGCTGGTCCAGGAAATAAGTTTGTTGCCGAGGCAAAGAAGCAAGTATTTGGAAAAGTAGGTATTGATATGTTAGCTGGGCCAAGTGAAGTTATTGTATTAGCAGATGAATCTTCCAATGCTGAGCTTTGCGCATCTGATTTATTAGCGCAAGCAGAACATGACCCTAATGCTAGAGCTATATTAATTACTACATCTGAAGAAAATGCTAAAAATGTCTTGTCGGAAGTCTCAAAACAATTAAAAGAATTTAAAGAAGATTCACCAGTATTTAAAGCATGGGAAAAACAAGGCGAAGTTATTGTTGTAGAGAATATTGACGAATTGATTGAGGCCTCAGATGAAATAGCTGGGGAACATATTCACGTACATTGCAAAAATTATAAAAAAATAGGTGACAAGTTAAAAAATTATGGATCACTATTTTTAGGAGAAAACAGTTCAGTTGTTTTCTCTGATAAAGTTTCAGGAACAAATCATACTTTACCTACTAATAAAGCAGCTAGGTTTACAGGTGGTTTGTGGGTGGGCACTTATTTAAAGTTTGTAACATTTCAAGAAATAAGTGGAGTAGGTATTAATTTCTTAGCAAACCATGCAGTTAATCAATCACGAATAGAAGGACTCCATGGCCATGAAATGTCAGCACAAAAAAGATTAAAATAAAAAGGAGATTTTATCATGAGTGAAAAAACAAATTATACACAATCAGAACTAGAAAATAATTGGGTAGTGAGATTCAATGAAATTAAAAACCAAGCAATACCGTTAATGTTTATAGATAGTATAGTACCAGGGCATAACAGATTAAATTACGCATTAATTGGAGATACTGCAAGTGAGAATGAAAATTATAGTCCGCATATAACTGAGCCACATGGTTTCCAAATTGGAATGGTGAAAGCACCAAAAGGGAATGGTCCTGCGTATCACACACATGAATATATAGAAACATTTTTTATACTAACTGGTAAATGGAGATTCTATTGGGGAAATAGCGCTGATGAGATAGAAGGAGAGATAATTTTAGAACCTTGGGATATGATTTCTTTACCTCCATACATGTTTAGAGGTTTTGAAAATTTATCTGAAGAGGAATCTTGGATATTCTCAATCTTAGAACAACATGAGGTATTTGATAGACCTGATCCTATTTGGGATCCTAAAGTAGTGAAAAAGGGAGAAGAGTATGATTTTAAAGTTGATAATAAAGGGAAAATGATACCTCCTGAGAATTTTAAAACGCTTGAACAAGAAATGGCGCGCAAATTAAATATGGGAGAAATTTAGCAGTAAACATGGATAATAAAAAAACTTTGATTTTACTACCTGGCATGTTATGTGATGAAAATCTATGGAAAAAGCAAGTGGATTATTTTTCAGGAGAATATCGTATTATAGTAGGTGACTTAACTCAAAATAGTAGCATAGAAGAAATGGCAAAGAATGTGTTGAAAAATGCACCTAACAAATTTATTTTGGCGGGTCTATCTTTAGGTGGTATAGTAAGTTTTGAAATCGTAAAACAAGCAGAACAAAGAGTAGAAAAGCTTATACTTTTAGATACAAACCCATATTTACCAAATCAAAATCAAATTAATATGTGGCACAGCTTTAAAGACTTAGTCCATGCAAATGAATTTTATAAAATTACCAAAGAGCATTTGTTATCTAGTTTGACCTACAAAAAAACGGATGATTTAGAGAATACGATTATAGCAATGTCACAAAATATAGGTGAAAGAGCAGTATTAAAACAATTAAATGCTTTAGAATTTAGAAATGATTATTATGTTAATTTAAAAAAGATTAAAAACGAAACACATATAATTGTTGGTGAGCATGATGTTGTTTGTCCTATAACTTATAGTGAAGATATGAAGAAAGAAATAGATAATTCAACACTAGATGTTATCGAAGACGCAGGTCATTTATCAACGTTAGAACAACCAGAAGCGGTTATCAATGTTATGAAAAAATATATTTAAAAGAGGTTAAGCATATTGGAAAAATATATTTTAAAAGAAGCTTTAATAAATAACGAGCAAGTTGTTGGTGGTTTTTTAAGTTTAAATAATACTTCAATAGTTGAAATGATGGGTTATTCTAATTTTGATTTTGTTGTGATTGATAACGAGCACGGTGCTTTTAGTGAAGTAGATATTGCAGAAATTATTAAAGTGTCTAAATATGTTGGCATTACACCAATAGTTAGAACGGTTAAAAAAAGTGAGGCAATCCAAAAAGTATTAGACAGTGGAGCACATGGTATTCAAGTGCCAATGATTAATAATGAAAGTGAAGCAAGGTTTGTTGTTCAATGTGCACTTTTTCCACCAAAAGGTAAAAGGGGGGTTTCATATTCTATCCCCGCTGCTAAATATGGACTGTATAGTGGAAAAGAATATCTAGATTATACAAATAATCATTTAGCGATAGCAATTCAAATAGAAACAGAAGAAGCAGTGAATAACATTGAAAATATTTTAACTGTTGAAGATATTGATATCATTTTTATTGGTAAAACAGATTTATCAATTAATCTTGGCTTAGACGTTCACTCGTTAGAATTCAAGGAAATTTTAGAGAATTTAATAACCAAAATTAAAACAAGTAATAAAAAAATTGGATTAGTAACAAGTGATGTTCATACAACTAAAGATTCAATCAATCAAGATATCGATTATACAGTTGTTGTTATGAATTCAATTATTACAAAAGCAATGAAAGAAATAACAAGTTTGAAAGAATAGAAGAAGTTAAGGCGATGATGATGATTAAGAAATATGATAAAAATGATGTTTTTCAAAATGAGTTAGCTGTAATTGAAAATTTAAAACACACTCTATATCTTATCGAAAATAAAGATGATTATAATGCATTTATTAATTTAGATATAGATTCTACATTGAAAAAAATAAAAAAATTGGATAAAAAAGAAGAAAACACACTATATGGTGTTCCCATTGCAATTAAAGATATATTTGATATTAAAGGTCATTTAACTTCTAATGGAACGTATTATGGTCCAAAACAATTATTTCCTGAGAAATCTTCTTATATCGTAGAAAAGTTAGAAAGAATGGACGCAATTTTAATTGGTAAAACTAACATGTATGAATATTCTATGGATGTAACGTCTGAAAATGTTGTATATGGAGATGTCATAAATCCTTTAAATGACCAAGTAACAGCTGGTGGTTCTTCTAGTGGATCAGCCGTAAGTGTTTCATCTGGTTTAGTACCATTTGCTATTGGTAGTGACACATCTGGATCTACTAGGATTCCAGCTTCTTGTAATGGGATAGTAGGATTTAAATTAGGGCATAACCATAAATACTTAGAAGGAATGACGACTATATCAAAAGAATTAGATCATATAGGTATCTTTTCTGAAACAGTAAAGGGTAGTCAATTAATCTTTAATGCTATTAACACGGATTCGAACATTATTAACAATAAAGCTGAAAAAGCAAAAGTTAAAATAGGTATACCCAATACTTATTTTAATGAACATAATGATGAAATCATGGAAAAAGTTATGGAATTCGCATATCAAAATTTTAATCTTTTAGGATATGAACTTGTGCAAATTGATACGTCTTTTTTAGAAGATATTGAAACTATGAAAATTTCTAGAACAATCGGTACTAGAGATATTTCATTAACTCAAACAGAACGAGATCAAAAAGGTTATTATCGTACTGAAAATATCAAATCCATAGTTGAACATGGAAGTAATATATCAATTGAGGAATATGAAAATGCGTTAAAAACAAAAGAAAATATAACAAATAAATTTAATGAGTTATTTGCTGAAGTTGATATTATTTTAACGCCTGTTATGCCTATAATAACACCATTAAAAAACAAGAAAACAATAGAATTTAATAAAGTTACCCAGAACCTTTCAGATGTAATGATGTTATATACAAATGTCTTTAATTTAACGGGACATCCAGCTATTTCTATACCATCTGGTTATGTTGCAAGAAATATTTCACAAGGTATTCAACTAGTTGTTAATAAAAAGCAAGAATCCATATTATTTGAAGTGGCAAATGCATATGAACATTATGTAAAGGAGTGAAGTTATGACCAAAATTAATTTAAGCAATATATCCAAGCAATATAATAAAAAAGGCCCCGTGATTGTTAAAGATTTTAATTTAAAAATTGATGAGGGAGAATTTATTGTATTTGTTGGTCCTTCAGGGTGTGGAAAGTCTACTACATTAAGAATGGTAGCAGGATTAGAAGATATAACGGATGGCGACTTTTACGTTGAAGAGAAAAGAATGAATAATATAGATTCAAAAAATAGAGATATTGCGATGGTATTCCAAAACTATGCTTTATATCCTCATATGAGTGTTTATAATAACATGGCTTTTGGTTTAAAATTAAATAAATTACCTAAGAGTGAAATAGAAAGCAGAGTGAAAGAAGCTTCTGAAATCCTTGGTTTAGAAGAATATTTAGATAGAAAACCTAAAGATTTATCTGGCGGCCAAAGGCAAAGAGTAGCATTAGGTAGAGCGATTGTAAGAGACGCGGGCATCTTTCTAATGGATGAACCTTTATCAAATTTAGATGCTAAATTGAGAGTTCAAATGAGAGCAGAAATTATTAAAATCCATAAAAAGTTAAATACAACAACAATATATGTTACGCATGACCAGACAGAAGCTCTAACTATGGCTGATAGAATCGTCATATTAAACAAAGGAGAGATAATGCAAATAGGCACACCTAAAGATGTTTATGATAAGCCTAAAAATCTATTTGTTGCTGAATTTATAGGATCTCCAGCTATGAATATTTTTGACGCTAAAGTAATAGAAGGTGAATTATATTTAGGGGATATCAAAATTAGATTATCTGAGTCACAAAAAAGACTAATCAAAAACAAAGGATATGAAGGTAAGAACATTAAATTTGGTATAAGACCAGAAGATATTAGAGATGAACCAGTGTTTATAGAATCTGGTTTAGCTTCTCCTTTCGAATCTGATGTTAAAGTAAGTGAATTACTTGGTTCTGAAATTATGATTCATTCAGAGTTAAACAATAATCCCTTTATTGCTAAGTTAGATTCACGTAACCAAAGCATGTCAGGAGATAAGATAAAATTAGCTTTTGATATAAATAAAGGACATTTCTTTGATTGTGAAAATGGTAATAGAATTAGTATGGGGTAGAGAAATTGAGATTGAAAATACTTATAATATAAAAACGACTGATTTTACTTTAGAAATCAGTCGTTTTTATATTATTTAATCGCTATTAATGTCTTTGTTATTTACATACTTCTTTTGCCTTATCAAGAAATACTTGTGCGGCTTTGGAGAAACTATGGTCTTTTC
>X87_Garden_Dormouse__coassemble_130_pt1 | contig 15350 bp, 12 predicted proteins | sample X87_Garden_Dormouse__metabat2_low_PE_004 | metagenome-assembled genome bin X87_Garden_Dormouse | reverse complement strand
TGCTGAAGATAATGCATCTGACGTAGAACAAGACAATAACGAGAATATTAAAGAGCAATCTAAAGAAGATAATACTTCTAATGATGCTGAATCTGATGAAAATAACCAAACTAATCAAGCCAACGAGACTAATATTAGTGAACCTAAAGTTGCTTCTAAAAATGCGGAAATCCAGTCACGTTCTGCTGCTCCACAAAGTAACAGCACTAAATTTAGAACGGCTGTAAATGCACCAAGTGCTCCTAAAGTAAGAGCAGCTAATGTTCAATATGAAGCTGCAGTTAATTCATCAATTAACAATCAAATAAGAAATAATAACTATACTGTTCCTAAATATGTAGAAGATTTCTCTAGCCACATTCCAAAAATCCCTTATAGAAATGGGGTTGGGAAACCTGAAGGAATTGTTGCTCACGAAACTGCAAACCCTAACTCTACAATTCATAATGAGATTGCTTATATGAAAAATAATTATGAGAGTGCGTTCGTACACGCTTATGTAGATGATAACAATATTATCGAAGTAGCTCCTACTGACTATTTAGCATGGGGTGCTGGTGCACAAGCAAACCCAAGATTTATTCATGTAGAACTAGTTCGTGTATATGGCAGCGATAGATTTGCTCGCTCTATTAACAATTATGCAGATTATATTGCAACGAACTTAGCTTATTATGGATTATCATTAGATAGTGCTGAGAGAGATGGCGTTGGTACTCTTTGGTCACACGACGCTGTATCTAAATTCTTAGGTGGAACAGACCACAGTGATCCGTACGGTTGGTTTGCCGAAAATAATTATACATTTGATGAACTTGTTGACTTAGTTACGGAAAAATATCAATACAAAACTGGTTTATTAACAGCACCTACTAAGCCTGAAACAACTAAACCAGTAACTAAACCTACTACTAAGCCTAGCCAAAATACTACTAAGCCTAGTAACCCGACAGTATCTAAACCAAGTACTAAACCAACAGTATCTAAGCCTAATACTAAACCTAGTAAGCCAGTAGTATCTAAGCCAAGTACTAAACCTGAAGCCAAACCTAGCAAGCCAGTAGTTTCAAAACCTGCTAACACAATCGTTGTAGACTATGTTGGTAAAGTGAACACTAATGCTTCTGGCGTATATACTTCTGTATATGATAATCAGCAAAAATCTGCTGCTAATAAAGCAGGTAAAACATTCAAAATTGGTAAACAATCTACTTATAACAACCAAGTATTTTATTTATTACAAGACAATAATTCAACACCATTAGGTTGGGTTAAAGCAAGTGATGTACAATTACAAACTTCTGTTAAACCTAAACCAACTCAAAAACCAAATAATACAGTTGTAAAACCTAAACCAGTTGAAAGTACTAGTAAAGAACAAACTAGTAACGTTAAACCTGTAAGTAAATCAGATGTTTCTAGTGTTGTTAATCCTAAACCAGTAGCTCAAAATAATAATACAGCTGTGAAGCCTAAACCGACTGTAAGTACAAATAAAGTTCAAACTAACAACGCGAAACCAGTCACTCAACCAGCCGCTTCTACTGCTGTTAAATCTAAACCAGCAGCCCAAACTAACAATAAAGTTGCGAAGCCTAGTCAGGTTGCTCAAACTAATAAAAATTATACAGCCAATACAGAACGCGTAAATTATGTAGGAACAGTAAACAAAAATATTTCTGGTGTATATACTTCTGTTTATAATGACAAAACTGTTCCAGCTGTTAATAAAGCAGGAAAAACATTTAAAATTGGTAAACAATCAGTAATAAACAATCAAACATTTTATTTATTACAAGATAACAATGCTATACCATTAGGTTGGGTTAAATCTCAAGATGTACAGTTACAAAATGCAACAAAACCAAAAACAGTCACTCAACCAACTGTTACACCTAAAAAGACAGAAGCAATTAAAGCTAGCACTGTAAATAATACACCAATCGCGTATCAAGAAAATTATACAAATTACTTAATCACTGATAATACTGGTTATTTCTATAGTGAGCCATATGCTTCTAAAAATACCTTATTAGGTTCATTACAAAATTATCACTACGCTTATTTCAAAGTCATTACATCTCAACAAATTGGCAATGAACTTTGGTACAAAGGCATATTAAATGGACAAACAGTATGGATTAATGCTAAATACTTACAAATTGCAGAAACTTCAACAAAATCTTCAACAAGCCCTTATACACTTGATGAAGCTGTAGATATTCAAATGGCTTTAAAAAATGGCACAGAGCCTAAAAAAGTGTTACCAAGTGGCGTTAGAAAAGCGACTAGAGCAGAAGTTAAAGATGCAATGGACACAAGTAAATATATTGACGATCCAGTACAAAAATATCAATTTTTAGATTTAAATCAATCTCAAAATATTCCTGTATCTAAATTAAATGAATTACTCCGTGGTAAAGGTATATTAGAAAATCAAGGAGAAGCATTTAGTGAAGCAGCAAAATCTGTTGGTGTAAACGAGATATACTTAATTTCTCACGCTCTTCTTGAAACGGGTAATGGCACAAGTGATTTAGCAAAAGGCGGTAGTATTAATTCTGATGGTAAAGTTGATTTAAAATCAGATACTAAATATTATAATATGTTTGGTGTAGGTGCTATTGATGACAATGCTTTATACGGTGGTATTAAATACGCTCAACAAGCAGGATGGGATACACCATCCAAAGCTATTTTTGGTGGAGCTCAATTTATCTCTAGTAACTACATTAATGCAGGACAAAATACATTATATAAAATGCGTTTTAATCCTCAAAACCCAGGTGAACATCAATATGCGACTGGCGTAGATTTTTCTACTTCTAATGCTAAGCGTATTAGTGATTTTTACCAACAAATTCAAACTGATGGCGAATATTACGACTTTGACCGATATAAATCTTAATCAATAGAAGTAGCATGAGGAGTGGGACAGAAATCTCATTTTCTTAAAAAGATTTCGTAGTCCCGCCTCGGTAAGGATGACTAGGGTTGAAAAACTTTATATAAGCGTGTTTTCAACCCAGTCAGCTACTGCCAATACAACATAAAGTCCGGGACAATTATTGATGTTCCGGACTCATTTATTTGGATGATTTTATATTTTAAAATAGATTATATTTGTACATTGAACTTATTTAATTTATAATCTACATTTCATAGAAAGCGTAAACACTTGATTTAAGGGAGTATTTTCATGACAAATCATAAAGAAAGAGATCATTATTTTGATAACGCCAGGTTTTTCTTAATTGTACTAGTGGTGTTTGGACATTTATTAAGGTCTTATATTAACGATAACCATTTAATTAAAGCGCTGTATATGTTTATATATAGTTTCCATATGCCGGCATTTGTACTTATCTCGGGTTTCTTTGCAAAAAGTGTTGGTAAGCCAGGATACATAAAGAAAATTACTATTAAATTACTTTTACCTTATTTAATTTTCCAAGTTTTTTATGGATTGTATTATTACTTTATAGACAGAGACGATACATTAAATGTTAGCCCCTTCGATCCTCAATGGGCAATGTGGTTCTTAGTCAGTCTATTTTCATGGCATATCATTTTACATTTTGTAAGAAACTTCAACCCATATGCTACTTTTATTATTGCTATTTTAATAGGTTTATTAGTAGGATACTTCGATTTTATTAATGCAAAATTAAGCCTTTCAAGAACTTTCGTGTTCTTCCCTATTTTCTTATTAGGTTATTATATTAATAAAGAGCAATCTATAATTCTAAGAAATAAAAAGTATCTTTGGATTTCTTGTCTAAGTTTAATCGTTATCTTTATTGCATATTTAATGACTGATTATAATTTTGAATGGCTATTTGGTAGTAAACCATATTCAGAAATTGATCGTGACGTCACTGTTTACAGTGCCTTAAAACGACTATTTATTTATATTGTTATTTTCGTTTCAACATTAAGTTTTATGAATCTAATACCTGAACGAAAACTATCTTTAACATACATCGGTTCTAGAACTATGTTTATATATTTATTACATGGATTATTCGTTGGACTGTTCAGATCTCAAGCATGGGATAAGTTTTTAATAGAACAACCATATGCTTGGATTGGAATCATCGCTATAACCATTGTAATTGTTTACTTCTTTAGTACTGATCTTGTTAAACATTATGCAAATCCAGTTGTAAACATGAAAAAACCACCTAAAAAGAAAGAATAGAATATAAATTAAAAATAAAAAGGATGTTTTCGCTAGAAACTAGCGAAAACATCCTTTTTGTATACTTATCTTATTAAAGTTTCATAAGATATTGTACCTATATATTTTTCTTCTCTATTTAACAAATAAGCTGGTATATGAACATGCTTGTGAGTGATTGGTGCTAATTGATGATTATTACGTCGTATATTCTCTAAGACCTCGTATCCTGCACTTAACAAGTACGTTAAGTAATCAATCCACTCTTGTGTATATGGTGTTTCTGATTGGATAAACAAGATTGGATTTTCTTTTTTCTCAGATGGTCTCATAAAATCTGATACAAATTGTTTTTCATCTAATGACATTTCAGCTTTAGCTTTAAATTTAATATGAAACTGAGCACGTTTAATTAATTGATTGTCTTGTCCAAAATAAAACCTATGAAAGTGTGGTAATTGTACTTCTGCCCTACTAATATGTATCGAATCTTCTTCAAAAGTTATCATCCATTGTTCTTCATTATTTTGCACTAATACAAATGTCGGATGAGGTAACCATTCAAAAATATCTAAAGATAATAATAATTTTAAACGCTGATTCATTTTACTTAAATCTACCATTGTAAACATCCCCATTTTTTGTAATGTTTTTCTTATTGTAATACGTTTTCGAAATTTTTGCTATATTCATTTATTTGTAGCTATATTACCGTTATAATTAAATTATCGTTTTGAAGAGGTGAAAAAAATGCAATTACCGTTAAACCGTTTTGCATCAAAACTTCAAGTATCCGGAATAAGAGCTATTTCTAACCGTATACCTGAAATTGATGATGTTATAAATCTGACAGTCGGACAACCCGACTTTCATGTACCAAATCGTGTTAAAGAAGCTATGAAAGATGCTATTGATCATAATTTTACTTCTTATTCTCATAATGCAGGCTTATTGAAACTTCGAGAAGTTGTAAAATCATATTATGAAAACCGTTTTAATGCTTATTTTAATACGAATGAAATATTAGTAACAAATGGTGCAAGTGAAGCGCTAGACACTGCATTAAGGGGCATTATAGAACAAGGTGATGAAGTACTCATCCCTGCTCCAGTTTATGCCGGTTACGTGCCTTTAGTTGAATTGCTTGGTGCAAAGCCTGTTTATATAGATACTACCCAAACAAATTTAAAAATAACACCTGAACTAGTAAAATCTCATATTACTGATAAAACTAAAGCAATATTACTTAACTATCCTAATAATCCTACGGGCATTACTTTACATAAAAATGAAGTTGAAGCATTAGTAGATGTATTTAAAGAACATCCAATTTATGTGGTTAGTGATGAAATTTATGCTGAAAATACATTTAATGATCAACATACATCTTTCGCATCATATGAAGAAATTAAAAATCAATGTATTTTATTAGGCGGTTTAAGTAAATCTCATTCGATGACTGGGTTACGTATTGGCTTTTTATTAGGTCCAGAATATGTAATGAAACAATTAACTTTTGTACATGCTTATAATTGTATTTGTGCAAATGTTCCGAGTCAGTATGCTGCTATAGAAGCACTTACACACAGTATTGATTCTCCTAAAGAAATGAATAAAGCTTACATTGAACGTCGTGATTATGTCTATAATCGTTTAATTGAAATAGGTTTTGTCTTATCAGAAAAACCTGAAGGGGCTTTTTATATCTTCCCTCAAATTTCACATTTTGGTATAGATGATTATGACTTTTGTATAAAAGCTTTAGAGGAGTATCATGTTGCTGTTGTTCCAGGTTCAGCTTTTACACATATAGGAAAAGGTTATATTAGAATTTCATACGCTTATGACCTTAAATCATTAGAAGAAGGACTTAATAGATTGGAAAAAATGATACAAGATTTATCTTAAAGGGGTTGGATTTTTATGAATTTATTATGGCAAACAAGTAAGGAACGAGAAAAATTACTAAAAAAATTAGTGAGCCATGCTTCTATTACACATTCTGAAGGTGAAAAAACATTTCCTTATTTTTTAAAGAATGAATATTTAAAACTAGATTATTTTAAATCAAGAGAAGACCAAATTATACTGCAACCGACTGGGGATGGTCGAAATGCAGTATTAGCTTATTATAAAGCACCAAACTCAAAGAAGACCTTAATATGTATTAGTCACTACGATACAGTTGGTATTGATGACTTTAGCGAATATAAAATGCATGCATTTGAAATGGATAAACTTACAGAAATTTTTAAAGAAAATGATAAATATTTATCTGAGGATGCTAAAGAAGATATCAAGACTGGCGATTATTTATTTGGTCGTGGCTCTATGGATATGAAACCTGGTCTTATGATACATATGTCAACTTTAGAAAAAGCTATATATGAATCTTGGGATATCAACATAATTGTAGTATCAGTACCTGATGAAGAAGTTGGTTCTCTCGGGATGTTAAAAGCTGTAGAAAAATTAAATCAATTAAGAAAAGAAGATCAACTAGAATTTGAATTACATTTAAATAGTGAACCGACTTTCTCTCAAGCTGAAAAAGATTCCAACCACTATATTTATTCTGGTACGATTGGAAAAATAATGCCATCCGTTCTCTGTTACGGTAAAGAGACTCATGTAGGTCAACCAACACAAGGTTTAAGCTCTAATTATATTCAAAGTTTTATAAATAAAGAAATGGAATATAACCCTACTTTTAAAGAAGAATATAAAGAAGAAACGACACCATTACCAGTCTCACTAATGAGTCGTGATATTAAAGAACATTATGATGTACAAACACCATTTAGAACAGTTGCTTTATATAATATATTCTTATTTAATAAAAATGCTGAAGATGTATTCAAGACTTTTAATAGCATCGTTGAAAAAGCAGTAAAAGAGTGCGAAGAAACCTATCAAAATATTATAAAAAACGAAGGTCAATCTAGAAAAATCAATATTAATATAATGACTTTTAAGGAGTTAAAATTAACAGCTATTGAAGAATTTGGAGAGGCACACGTTAATTTAATTATTGAGCAAATTATTAATCAAATAAGTGATGAACGGGCACAAGCAATCGAAATTGCGGACCAACTAATGCATATGTTAAAAAACCTTGGGCCAACTGTAATAACATTTTTCGCACCGCCCTATTATCCAGCGGCACATTCATCAGAAGATTCTTTCATAGATGAAATTGTTGAAACAGTTAGCCAAAAGTCTCTAGAACAATTCGATAGAACATCTAAAAGACAGTATTTCTTTAACGGTATAAGTGATTTAAGTTACGCAAAATATAGACAAGATGATGATGGATTTGAAAGCTATATCGAACAAACACCAAATTTCAATCAATCGTATTTCATTCCATTTCATGACATTAAAGAGATAAGTGCTCCTGTATTAAATATTGGGCCAATCGGTAAAGATGCCCACCAAGTAACGGAAAGAATCCATACTAAAAGTGCATTTGAAGAAATACCATATTTAATAGAGCATGTAATTAAGAAACATTTATTAAAATATTAATAATTATGAATAAACTATACTAAATCAAAATAAATAAGCATATCACTTAACTGATTATTTCAGTATGAAAGTGATATGCTTATTTTATATATTATGGGAATTTAGGAAATTGGTCGAAGTCTGGTTTACGTTTTTCTTTAAAGGCATCGCGGCCTTCTTTTGCTTCATCAGATGTATAATATAATAATGTTGCATCGCCAGCGAATTGTTGTAATCCTGCTAAGCCATCTGTATCAGCATTCATAGCTGCTTTTAAGAAACGTAAAGCCGTTGGTGAATGTTCCATCATTTCTTGACACCATTGTACTGTTTCGTCTTCTATTTGCTCTAAAGGTACTACTGTATTTACAAGTCCCATATCAACCGCTTCTTGTGCATCATATTGACGGCATAAGAACCAAATTTCACGAGCTTTTTTATGACCAACGATTCTAGCTAAATAACCTGAACCATATCCAGCATCAAATGAACCTACTTTTGGTCCTGTTTGACCGAATCTTGCATTTTCTGCCGCAATTGTAAGGTCACAAACGATGTGTAATACATGTCCACCACCGATTGCATATCCTCTAACCATTGCTACTACTGGTTTAGGAATAACACGGATTAAACGTTGTAAATCTAATACGTTTAAACGAGGGATTTGGTCGTCTCCGACATATCCGCCGTGACCACGCACAGATTGGTCTCCACCTGAACAGAATGCTAAGTCACCTTCACCTGTTAAGATAATTGAACCTATTCTTTCATCATCTCTTGCTCTTGAGAATGCATCAATCATTTCGTTTACTGTTAATGGCGTAAAAGCGTTTCGAACTTCTGGACGGTTAATTGTAATTTTTGCAATACCTTCAAAATATTCGTACTTAATTTCTTTATATTCTTTTATCGTTTCCCATTGTCTTGACATAATGTGCCTCCTAAAATAAATTCTACTATTATTGTATCAAATTTTGTTGGTTGTTCCACATGAATTGTGTGCCCAGCTTCTTTTACTATGTGTAATTCACTATTTTTAAAGCATTTATTCATTTTCGAACCAATATTTATAAATTTTTCATCTTCTGAACCAACAATTATACATACAGGAGTTTGTAACTGATCTAACATTGCCCAATATGATGTTTGTGATCCAGTACCATAATCAATTAAAGATTTGCTAAGCCCTTTTGGATTTTGAGATAATCTCATCTTACGGATTCTTTTACGTTCCTCAGAAGCCAGATGATTTTGAGTATTGAAAAGTGGTAATTGCTCCCACTCATTTACAAATTCAGTCACGCCTATTTCACTAATTAATTGTGCTCTGTTTTTATCAACTTCAATACGTTTCTGTTTCTCGTCATTATCTTGTATACCAGGACTAGCACTTTCCAATATAAGTCCTTTTAATACTTGTGGATGTTGAATAGCAAAGCTAAGCGCTACACGACCTCCCATAGAATAACCGTGTAAGAACACTTGATTTAAATTATAATATTCTATAACTTCTAACAATTGTTGAGCTATAAAAGGCATACTCCACTCATCATCTATTCTAGATTTATCTTGTCCATGACCAGGTAAATCAATTTCAATAATATTGATATCATTATTTACGATTTTATCTTCTACTAAATGAAAAGTCGTATGGTCACTAATAAAACCATGTAACATAATAAGTGTTGGCTGATCTGTATTCAGTTCACCTTTAACGTAATGAGTTAACATATTGAATACCTTTCATTTTGCCAAATAATTCTCGATGTGTTTCCGTATTTTCTTGTCGATTTGTCATAATTTCATATAAATATGAACCGAATTGAGGTAATGTTTGTCGTTTGTAATCTGAAACATTTTCAAATTTTTCATAACCTAATTCAAATAAATGCGCAACATGCTGAAAATCAAGATTCAACGGTGTACCGAATAATTTTTCAAAATGTTCTGGTGCTTCTTCTTTTTGTGGCAAGTAATTAAATATCCCACCACCATTGTTATTGAGACAAATAATCGTAATATCTAAATCATAAGCTTTGCTCATAATTAATCCATTCATATCATGGAAAAATGAGATGTCTCCTATAATCAGTGTCACTTTTCTATAAACAGACATACCTAACGCTGTTGATACAACACCATCTATACCATTAGCGCCTCTATTTGCTGCAATTTCAGCTTTTGAATCAATATTGAATGTATCTACATCTCTAATTGGCATACTGTTGCCGACAAACACAGTATCTTTAGAAGTCATTTTTTTCAATAAGCTTCCTACTGCTGCACCTTCGTCAGCTTCTTCTTCAATATGCGTCTCAATTAACGCGCGTGCTTCTTTCTCCATAGCTTGCCACTTTTTCAACCAATTTTTATTTTGTGTTGGTGTCACATCTTGAGCTTGTCTAAAGAAATCGTTTGGGCTCAATTCAACTGAAATTGTTGGAACTTTTGGAAAAGCATCTGGTGTATCGTTATTTTGTACGAGTATCTGAGGGCATTTAACTTCTTTCAACCAATTATTAAGTTGTTTAGAAACTACTGGTTGCCCCACTCTAATAATAAATTGTGGTTCGATACTTAAACCACCTTTAAACAATGCATCGTATGTTGCGATAACGTTTGGATGATTCAAACCTCTTAAATTACTTAAAGGATCAGCTAAAACCGGTATGTTATGAATAGCAGAATAAGTCAATATTTGAGATAAATCTTGACCTTGAGTATCTCCTACTACAACTACACCTCTAGGTTTTTCGATATAATTTTGAACATTTGTAAAATCAATAGACTTCTGATACTTCGTTTCTATTTTTCTTTTTGAAGATAGATATCTTCTCAATTTAACATCCGGTAATAATGGTTCTCTAAACGGAAAATTAAAATGCACTGGCCCTCTTTGTGGACCTACAAAATGTTTTTCAGCTTTAATCATATTAATATTTATTGTATTAATAGTACCTTCAGATTCATCTGCTAAAGGCATATCTATTTGAAATTTTGTGAAGTTTTGGAACATATTTACTTGATTAATAGCTTGTGGTGCACCTATGTTTCTTAGTTCGTGAGGTCTATCACTTGTTACAACGATTAGTGGTAATTTACTTATATACGCTTCAGAAACTGCTGGTGTATAGTTCGAAGCCGCTGTTCCTGAAGTACAGATTATCGCAACAGGGTTCTGATTTGCTTTAATAATACCTAAAGCGAAAAATGCAGCACTTCTTTCATCAGGGTGAATCCACGTTTTAATATGTGGATGTCTTTCACAAGCTATCGCTAAAGGTGTTGATCTAGATCCGGGACTGATTACGACATCATCAACCCCATGTTCATATAATTTCGAAACAAACGTAAATACTTGTTTAGTTAAGCTTTCAGTATGTGTACTCAAATCTACATCACTCCTAGTGCTTTTAACATCGGTTTAAATTTTAAATCTGTTTCTTCAAATTCTGATTCTGCATTTGAATCCTTAACAATTCCACAGCCAGAATACAATGTTGCTGAATTTTCATTTACTAACATTGAGCGAATAGATACAATAAATTCACCATTATCTTCTAAATCAATATAGCCTAAAGGTGCACCATATAGACCTCGTGTTCCAAATTCTTCATTCTCAATAAATCTCATTGCTTCTGCTTTCGGGAAACCTCCTAAAGCTGGAGTTGGATGTAATTGATTAACGATTTCTAATACATTTTCTGATAATAAATCAGCTTGTATTTTCGTATATAAATGATATAAATGTTTATTAGTTAATATTGTAGGCTTTTTATCGTATTCTAAGTGCTTTGTAAATGATTGAATATCGTGAATAATACTATCTACGACATATCTATGTTCAAATTGGTTTTTAGAATCATTTAATAATTCGTCTTTCAAAGATTCGTTTATTGTTTCATCATCTGTTCTACTTATAGTACCCGCAATTGCGTTTGTATATAATATACCATTACTGATTTGGCATAATTGTTCTGGTGTTTGTGAAATAAATTGAGATTTACCAGACTCAAATAATAATAAATAACTTGATTCATTTATATTCAATGAGCGCTGTAAAGCATCTTCAATATTTACTTCATTTTCAAAAACAATTTGTCTTCTTCTAGATAATACTACTTTCTGTAATGCCACTGAATCTTTCATAAATTGAACTACTTTATCTACTAAAGCTTTCCACTCTTCACTTTGAATATCTTTATTAGAAATCATAGTTGGCGTTTCAATAATATCTGTTCGCTTTGATTCATCTAATTTTGATAAAATATCGTTAATCTCTTCGATGTTAAACTTTTGGCTTTGTTCTGTATAAGTTAAATAACAACGTTCATCTTCAATTGTTATTAAATATTTTGGTAAGACAAAATGACTCATACCGTAGTCTTTCCATTCATTCGTCAAAGCATGTTCAGAAAATTGGAATCCTCCGAAAAATTTCAAATGATGCTTTTTATCATGATAAACTTTTGCTTCTAATTGTTCTTTAATACTTTGCCAATACTCATAAATTTTATCGTGTTCTAGGTGTGAATATCTAGCTTCTAATACATAGCCAATACCACACATTTCTAATCTATGATCTTTCGATTTATAATAAAATCTTTGTCCCAAATAATGATTTGCTTTCCTCAATAAATTAATTAAATCCGGTTGATATTGAAGCTCAATTTCAACTGAAATATAATTTTTATTCCCTTTGATTTCAGAAATCATATTTTGCTTCAAATCCGTCCTCAAGGCCATCACTCTTCCACTTCTTTCCGAAATATATCTATTTATTTATTTTATCATTTTTTCTATCAACATGCGTAATTATTGTACTTTTTAAAATGAATATATGTGAAAATATTACACAATTACAGTGATTGACCTATTGTTTGTGAAAGCATATACTAATAATGTCAAAAATATTAATATAAGAGGTAAATAAATGTCACAAAATTTATCACAGCATTCAGGTATTAAAAAATATTATCATTTGATGAGACCACATACTTTAACTGCTTCATTTGTGCCAGTGCTATTAGGTACAGCCGCTTCTAAAATATTCTTAACAGGCTCAGAATCTTCTATAAAAATTTCAGTTGTTCTAGCAATGTTATTAGCAAGCATATTAATACAAGCAGCTACAAATATGTTCAATGAATATTTTGATCACAAACGTGGTTTAGATGACCACACATCTGTTGGTATCGGTGGAGCTATTGTAAGAAATGGTATGTCGCCAAATTCAGTATACACTCTCGCAATTATATTTTATATAATCGCTTTATTACTAGGCGTGTATATTTGTATGCAAAGTACTTGGTTGTTAATCCCAATAGGACTTATTTGTATGGCGATTGGTTACTTCTACACTGGTGGACCATTCCCAATTTCTTGGACACCATTTGGAGAGATATTTGCAGGTTTCTTTATGGGATTTGTCATTATAATGATTTCATTTTATATTCAAACAGGAACAATAAATTACTATCCAGCGTTGTTAAGTATTCCAGTATCTATAACAATTGGACTTATCAACTTAGCTAATAATATTAGAGACCGTGAAAAAGATAAACAAAGCGGACGTAAAACATACGCAATTTTAGTAGGTAAAAAATTATCTATCCTAACAATGGCGATACTTTATATCTTTGCTTATGGCTTTGTTATATACTTAGCACTATTCAAACCTTATGGCTCTATCATTTGGTTAATCGCACTTATTTCAGCACCATTTCCTATAAAAGCAATTCGTCGTTTTAATAAAAATAATACACCACAATCCATGATGCCTGCTATGGCAGCTACAGGAAAAGCCAATACAATTTTCGGCTTGTTACTAGCACTTGGAGTTTATATCAGTGGTCTATTAGGTGGACTTTGATAGAAAAAGACCGAGACATATAAATGTCTCGGTCTTTTTATTTCAAAAATGCTATAATATTTTCTTCTATTTCATCCTTATCCTCACTGCGCGTCATAAGATGTGATGAATTCGGATATGCTGTTAAAGTTTTTTCATTGCTACTCACATGTTCATATATGTATTCTGCACTTTCTTTATAAGATTGTTGATCTCGCTCACCATACTTAATGCTAATTGGATTTTGTATTTTATTTAAATTAGTCATGATATCTTCTATATAATCACAAAATTTAGTTGCACCTTCATCGTAAGTATCTATCAAAGCTATTTGTCTTTTGCTTTCATTCTCGTCTAAATTTTGTATGTAATTCATCCGTTCACCATAGCTTTTTATTCTTCTCTTAATATTATTATTATCTTTTTTGTTAGGTGCTGACATAATAACACTTTTATTTATATCCTTTTCTTCTGAGAGTTTCAATGAAAATAAACCACCTAAGGATACGCCTAAAACGTTAATTTCTTCATAACCTTCATCTATTAAGAACTGATAGCTTTTTAAGACTTGATTCCACCAATCATCAATTTGGTAATCTAAAAACGCTTCGATACTAAGCCCATGCCCTTTATAAGCCGGTACATAGCACGTAAATCCTTGTTTGTTTAGATTATAAGCCAAATCTTTAACGTCTCTTGTAGTGCCTGTAAATGAGTGTAGCAACAGCACTGCCCTATCTTCACCTTTTAAATACATATGACGCGATTCTTTCAAATTCAACAAAAATTATCACTCCGTAACTATTATCTTTACAAAGTCCATTATATTACAATTTCTTTTCCATATAATAATTTGTTGTTTTGAAACCTACTTTTTCATACACTGATAAAGCTCTTTTATTATGTCCAAACACATGTAGGTTAATAGTATCCACACCCATTTCTTTACAGTATTCATTAAGTGCTTCCATTGTTTGAGTACCTATACCTTGTCCTCTAAATTCTTCAAATAATTCAATATCATAAACAAATGCTCTTAATGCATGATTCTTTTCAAATACCCTAATCCATAACGTACCCACTTTGTATTCATCTTTATAAACAGTAAATATTTTATGTTCTTTCGTATTTAAGTCATCAGGCAACAATTCGTCAAAATACTTCCTTGATCTAGCGATAGCATTTTCTTTTTCATAAGCACCGCTTTTAACCTGTTCATTCGCAAAACTCATTAAAGAATGTTCTTTAAAGTCAGCAAAATCAGCTTGATTCATAAATACTAATTTAACAGTCATGTGTATACCCCCTAAACGTAAATTTATTATACATTATACACTTTTATATTTTGGAAATATATTTCTTAATAAAAAAGAGGAGATCTTTTAAAGATTTCCTCTACTTATGAATCAATATTTTTACTAACACTATTTTAAATGATTATTAGTTTTTTTATTGCTTTTTATAACTCTAACTAACAATGAAGCAGTTGGGAATAACATTAATACTAGACAAATATAATATAAATTAACAAGCGCATTTTCCCAAGTTAATGGACCTAATAGCGCGAATATAAATATAAAAGCTAATATTAAAATATTAATCCCTATACAAATAAATAAATCTGTTAATTGCGATTGACCTTTATAATCGAATGTTCTTCTCCAGTATTCAAAATACTTCATCTTGTTCTCCTTTTTCTTGTATATTATCTAAAATATATAACTTATAAAATTCATTAATTCCCACTTTCAATATATGATTATTCAAGGTGAAAGTTAATGATTTTACATTTATTGTGAGGAACTTCTCACT
>X87_Garden_Dormouse__coassemble_129_pt1 | contig 15357 bp, 17 predicted proteins | sample X87_Garden_Dormouse__metabat2_low_PE_004 | metagenome-assembled genome bin X87_Garden_Dormouse | reverse complement strand
CCGGGGTGGGACTACGAAATCTATTTATTAAAATGAGATTTCTGTCCCACTCCCTCTTTTTTATTAGATCCAACCAGTTTATAAATCCCATAAATTGCGATACCCACTATAATATATAACCACCAAGGTATGTATACTTTAGTCATATCTCCAAATGCTATATTTGGTCCTATAATTATAATAGCTGGTATTATCCCTACTATAATTCCACCATATAAGCTTTCTTTTAACATTTTATACTTAGATTTATCAAAAATATATTTTTGAATAATACGAAATAAAGCTTTTACGATAAAGAATCCCGCAATAGGTACTATTATTAACATTGATATTAGCGATAATAGTGATGTTTTATAATCTGCAAAAATACCCGCTATTCCTGAGGTTATGAAGTATATACTATAGAAATAAACCATTCCCATCACAACCATATTCATAATCGCTTTGTTAGATTCATTAGGTAATTCCTCTAAAATTTCATCTGCATGACCTTTCACGTCATGACCAAAGAATTCAATAGCTGATCTACCGTTAGATGTCGCTTCTAGTAAGTGATCTAATACATCATTTAATATTACTTCTGTCTCATGTTCACTTACTCTTAAATCTGTTCGCACATATAATAAAAAATCTTCATAAACTTCTAAATCTTCTTCATTTAATTGTTCACGCTTTTTATTGTTCAAATCAATCAGTTGTTTTGTTGTTTGCGTCATAATCTACACTCCTCGTTAATAGTTCATCGATTGGCCCTTTAATTTTATTCCATTCTCCTGTAACAATTTCTAGTTCTTCTTTACCTTTTTCTGTAATGAAATAATATTTTCTCTTTGGTCCTTGCTCGCTCGGTTTAACTTCACTATAAATAAATTCCTTATTTAATAACCTTAAAAGAATGGGATAAATCGTTCCTTCAGAGACTTCTGCGAATTGAAAATCATTCAATTTCTTAGATAATTCATAACCATACACAGGTTGTGATTGGATGATTGATAATATACATGCGTCTAATAGACCTTTTCTCATTTGTGTTCGAATTGACATGTTTATAACCTCTAATCTTTTATAGCTATTTTGTATTACAAAGTAGCGTAAATTTATCTTATTATAATTTTCATATTTTTGTCAAATCGTAATTGAATTTTAATTGTCATACTATATTTCGTGATTAAATGAATAGAAATTGATATAATTCGAAGATGAGACTATTTTAAGGCAGGAGACAGACATGGCAATCCTAGTTATGATTAATATCATTCTCTGTATCGTCTTAATGTCATATAACTTTGTAGTAATGAATAAGAAACAGCACATCGATCATTATGCTATTTCTATAACAATTGCTTTGAATGGATTAGTATCTTTTATAATCATTAAAGAAATCAATTTCATCACGATTGCTGTAACAGCTATGTTACTTATATGGGCATTTTTACATACATGGATTCAGATTAGATACGTACCAAATTATATTCAAAATCAATTTTTCGTTCTTTATATAATAATTATTATTTTTAGTATGTCTTTAAATATTGTATTTTTAGACAGTGACGAATCAATTTATCAATCACTACCTTACTTTGGCGTGAGTTTATTTATCTTCGGTCAAATAATTGCTTATCTTTCGTTATTCACCGAACCAACTGAATTAAATGGAAGACGTCTTGCAAAGACTTACCAAAAAGGTATATATAAATACTTTATTCATCCAAGATTAGTAGGTGAAATCGTTACAATCGTTTCATATATATGTATGATAGTTCTAACGCCTCATTGGTTTTTACTCGTTCCTGTATTTCTTATTTATATTTTCTTTATTTTATGGCAAAAACTATTCAAAACAACGAACTATGTTTCAGCTGAAAATTAATGGGTAAATATAGAAAGTAAGCAAGAAACATATAAGGAGGCACATACTATGTTGAGTTTTATAGTTATGTTAATCGTAGGCGGTTTAATCGGTTGGCTAGCCGGAGCAATTTTAGGTAAAGATATCCCAGGTGGTATCATTGGTAACATCATAGCTGGTCTAATTGGTTCAGCTATCGGTGGTAAAATTTTAGGAGAAATAGGCCCAGTATGGGGCGGCGTAGCAATTATTCCAGCTCTTATTGGCTCTATCTTATTAATCTTAGTATTATCATTTATCTTAAAAGCGGTTAGAAAATAATTGAAATTCTGAAATAAAGAAAAAAATAAAAAACCACTGTGCTATTAGATTTGTCTAATGGCACAGTGATTTTTTATTTTATGCTCACAATATATCTTAATGTAAATATATAGATCCCATGATTAGTACAAACACTGAATTAGCTATTTCAATCATCCCCACTTGCATAATTTTAATTTTGCGTCCGTAAAGAACAATAGCTCTTACTAAACTTGGTATATACATAACCATGATAATTGGATGTATTAATAATCCAATTAATACAATAAACGCATGATAAAGCCATGAGCTCCATTTATACTTTTGAGATTTTTTCTCTCTAATCATCGTCTTAACATATAAAATGGTACCAAAGAAATATAGAAAACTAATAATAAAGACAGTAAACCATTTGTTTACATCTAATAATGATTGATTTAACAACGTACTAATTATACCAAATAGACAAAATATTATTACAGCTATTAAATCATTTGTAAATGCTCTTTCGTTTTTCTTTTTAGCAAAATAAGCATTAACTAGTGACAATGGTATCATAAGTAAAAATATGTAAAAAGTTTCAGGTCGTAAAATCACGATAGGAATAAACGAAATAAGTACAACAATAAAGAAAATGCCCGCTGTATACAAATACCCTTTCTGCTTTTTCCTCTTTTTTAAATAGAAAAATACTTGATCACTCATAAAATAAACTGCTAAAACACCTAAATATAGTAGTAAATGTAAAAACGAGAATCCTCCAACAGCAATACCAAAAGCAATTGGAAGTACAATCATTGACCACACACCGTGTTGATTAGGTTTTTTAAATTTAAACATAAAAACACCTCCACATATTCATTCTACTAAAAGATATATATAAAATACATCTTATTTCAAACAAATTTGTGAAGGTTAATTTATTACATATCGCCTATTTTAACTTCGTCTGGATCTCTAAATTGTCTTTCATTAATATTCAAATCGTCTATTTTTTGAATGTCTTGAGCATTTAATTCAAAATCAAAGACATCAAAATTCTCTTTTATTCTATTATTATTTTGGGATTTTGGTATAACAAGTCTACCTTGTTGTAAATGCCATTTAATAATAACTTGAGCAACGGTTTTATCGTACTGTTGGGCAATACTTTTCAGTGTTTCATTGTTTAACCATTCTCCGCCTCTCATAAGTGGACTCCAAGCCATAACTTTTATACCTTTACTTTCGCAATAAGCTTGCAATGCATCTTGATTGAATAAAGGGTGAAACTCAATTTGATTAACAGCTGGCACTATTTCTGTTTCTGCTAACAAAGCATCTAAATGATGTTCTTTAAAATTACATACACCAATAGCTTTAATTTTGCCATCTTTATATAGTTGTTCTAATGCTTTATAAGTTTCTATAAATAATTCATCTTCTGGACATGGCCAATGAATTAAATACATATCTAAATATGTTAAATCTAAACTTTCCATTGATTGTTCAAATGCTTTTATTGTTCTATCATATCCTTGAAAATCATTCCACAGCTTTGTTGTAATAAATAATTCTTCACGTGGTACATTTAAATTTTTCAATGCTTTTCCTAACGCTTTTTCATTCTTATAGAACCAAGCTGTATCTATTGCACGGTATCCTGCATCTACTGCCGTTTGAACTACCCTTTCAACATCTTGATCTTCTATTTTGTAAATGCCTAATCCTAATTCTGGAATCTCTACATTGTTATTTAACTTGACCATTTTAAAATCCCCTTTATTTAGATTTCATACGCTCTCTTTTCGGCTCATATGAAAGTGTTTGAGTAAGTGTATTAAATTCCTCAGCTGTTAAATCTCGCCACTCTCCATATTTGATACCATCTAACTTAATGTTCATTATACGTATACGTTTTAACTTCTTAACATTATAGCCTAATGTTTCACACATTCTTCTAATTTGACGATTTAAACCTTGCGTTAAAATAATTTTAAAAGTTTTATCATTGAGTTGTTCTAATTTCGCCGGCAATGTCTTTTGATTTAATATAACAACACCATTAGACATATTTTTAATAAATTCTTTCGTGATAGGTTTATCAACTGTCACGACATATTCTTTTTCATGATGGTTTTCACTACGCAATATTTCATTTACAATATCGCCATCACTAGTAAGTAACAATAAGCCTTCTGAATCTTTATCTAATCTACCGATATGAAATATTCTTTCTGGGTGGTTCACATAATCTACTACATTGCCTTTAATATGCTTTTCTGTAGTTGAAGTAATGCCTCTCGGTTTATTCAAAGCAATATATACATAACCTTTATCAATCGTTATAACTTTATTATCAACTTTTACGACATCAGAATCTTCCACTTGTGAGCCTAAAGTTGCTAACTCATCATTTATCTTTACACGTTTATCATCTATCCATTTATCTGCTCCACGACGTGAACAGACACCAGCTTCACTTAAAAATTTATTAATTCTCATACCTATGGTTCCTCTCTTAATCCATCTTATATTATTATTCTACACGAAGAAAAAGATTAAAGAAAATAGAATACAAAAAAGAGTCTGGAACAGTTAATTATGTCCCAGACTCTTTTAAAAATTATTTTATTATATTATCGTAAGTCTTACTGTTAATAAAGAAGCGATCAAATATAAAAGTACCAAAAGGAATAAATGCTGAAATTAAAGCTACTATTGGCCATTTTATATGAATGCGCACTATGGTCGTCATTATTAAAATCATAATGAGATATAAAGAAAATAAAACGCCATGTAACATACCTATAACAGAGACTACAGTTGGAATATCTAACATATATTTAATTGGCATCGCTATTAATATTAATAATAACAACGAACCGCCTTCTAAATAGCCTGTAAATCTAAAAAGTGATGTTAAAGTTGTTTTATTCACGTCTTAATCCTCGTCTTCTTCATCTTCGTCAAAGAGATTTTTTCTTTCTTTTATAAATTCTTTATGGAGTGCTACAGTTCTAATTTGATGATTTTCTACATCTATGACAACCCATTTGTCATATTCTGTATCGACATAGTCATCTTTCTCTATTTCAGGATTGTGAGCTTGTAGCCAACCACCAATTGTATCTATATCATCTGAATCTTCAAAATCAATTCCAAACTTGTCTTCTAATTCAGAAAGTGTGACACGCCCATTTATTTGGTAAGTATCTTCACCAGTTTTGATAATATCATTTATTTCATCGTCATCGAATTCATCTCTAATTTCTCCGACAATCTCTTCTAGTATATCTTCCATTGTAATAATACCAGCAGTACCACCATATTCATCTATAACTAATGCCATATGAACATGATCTTTTTGCATTTTCACTAATGCATCACTGATTCTTGTAACTTCATGAATCAGTGGTAAATTATGAATGTAGGCATTAATTTTAATTTTGTTGCCTGAAGCATACTCTGTTAAAAATTCTTTTACATTGATAAAGCCTTTTATGTGGTCTTTATCGCCGTCTTCAGAAATTGGATAACGTGTATAATGATGTTCATTAATAATTTCGAGCAGTTCTTCAATATTAAATGGTTCAGTTAATGTAACCATTTGTGTTCTAGGTACCATGATATCTTTTGCTAATCTTTCGTCGAATGAGAAAATATTTTGCATATAAGCTAATTCTGTATGGTTAATTTCACCACTTTGATAGCTTTGAGTCATGATAAGCTTTAATTCTTCTTCAGACATTGCTTGTTCTTCATTTGTAGGTTGAATACCAATAGTACGTACAAGTATTCTAGCTGTTCCGTTCATAGACCAAATTAATGGTTTCATAACGATACCGAAATAATAAAGCGGTCTAGCAAAAAATAATGATAGTTTTTCCGCTTGTTGAATAGCAACAGTCTTAGGTGCAAGTTCACCAACTACTACGTGAATAAATGTAACAATTAGAAAACTGATAACGATAGAAAATGTAGTAGTAAGTGCATCTGGTAAATTAAAGAAGTCTAATGCAGGATGTATAAGAACTTCAAATGTTGGTTCACCAATCCAACCTAATCCTAGTGAAGTCACAGTAATACCAAGCTGACAAGCAGATAAATAGTAATCCAATTCTTTTACCATTTTATATACAATTTTAGCAGACTTACTTCCTTCAGATATAAGTTGTTCTATTCTCGTCATACGTATTTTAACAAGCGCGAATTCAGAACCTACGAATACCATTGTAAATGCAATTAATATAAAGAATACAATAAAGTTTATTATGGTCGAAATTTCCAATTAGTTCCCTATTTCTAGGGATTCACCTCCAAATATTTTGCGGTGACGCTTGGGCCACCTTTTTAGTTCTATTTTTAAAGAAAACATGCTTGAATTTAAGTGTAAAACTAAATCCTCCCCATTTTGCGTCACCTCTCCCGACTATAGCATATTGAGTTAAGTCTAACACATTTTACTACTAATTAAAATGAATAAGAAGAAATGTATGCATATATTATTTTACGCATACATTTTCCATTAAAAAGATAGTTCGTTGTGTTTCATTATAAACTGTGAACTAATTTTATTAAATTCTTCTGGCTTATCTATATTGCATACATGCCCTGCTTGTTCGATAACTTCTAAATAAAAGTTCTCATAGTCTTTTACTAACCGTTCTACAGGTGGCATAAACAAATAATCTTCATCTCCCATAATAAATAAAGTCGGGATATTCTTTGTAGCCACTTGCAAATGCGCTAAGTATGGATTCACTAATTTGGTTAGCTTAACCCATTTTATAAATTGTTTTTGTGAAACTTTTTTAGCTTCGTTTATAAACCTCAATCGAGATTCTTCATGTTCTTTTCTAGGCATAATGATATAAGCAAATAATTTATAAAGTAACATATAAGGCACAAAGTTCATAATAGTCCTACCAATAGCTAATAAGAATTTAGTTCTTAAATTAACATTAATAATTGCGCCACCTAAAACTAACGTTGTAATTCTTTCAGGATACGAATCTGCCATTGTTTGCCCAACAATTGTGCCTAAACTCATCCCAATAATATGCGTCTTTTTAATTTTTAAGTGATCGAGTACGTCTATGACTTCTTTAGCTAAATGTTCGAATGAATCATTTTTCTTCCATTCTTTATTTGCAGATTTGCCGTGACCTCTTAAATCAACAAGTAAAACATTAAAGTGCTTTCTATAATATCTCATTTGTTTAAACCAAATAGAAGAGCTACCTCCAGCCCCGTGTAACAAGGTAACCCATTCTGCTTCTTCAGATTTTATAATCGTCTTATAATATAACATGTTTTACATCTTTCCTCTTAATTTCCATATTATGAAATCTTACAATATTTTTATTCATCATATAAAATTTTATCAATGATTTCAATAAAAAACCGACAACGTAATTTTACAATGTCGGTTTTTTTATATAAATTTTTAATTTTTTATTCTATTTCTTCAGCTATATCAATTTGATCTTGTGTTAATTTAGGTTTAAGCAATCCGTATATAATAGCACTTACTAAAGCACCTATTATTACTGCTAATAAAGTTTGTAATACATGACCAAAGTCTGTAGCTAATATTACAAATATACCACCATGTGGTGCTTGAATGCTAGAACCTAAACCTAAAGCTATCGCACCACCAATTCCTGAACCTACCATCATTGATGGAATGACACGTAGTGGATCCGCTGCTGCAAACGGGATGGCACCTTCTGTTATAAAGGAAAGTCCCATAACATAGTTTGGTAAAATAGAACCTTTTTGAGTTTTTGTAAATTTATTTTTGAACAGTAACATTGCTGTAGCAATTGCGATTGGAGGTATCATACCACCGACCATTGCTGCTGTAATAGCTGCTGCGTTACCTTCTGTTAATGCTGCTGTAGCAAATACATATGCAGCTTTATTGAATGGACCACCCATGTCAATTGCCATCATAGCACCGATTACTAAACCTAGTAATACAATATTCGAACCTGATAAATCATTTAATCCATTTAATAATAAATTATTTAACCACGCTGTAGGTGGGTTAATCACATAAACCATTAGTAAACCAGTAATGGAAACTGAGAGAATTGGATATATTAATGTCGGTTTCAAACCTTCAAACATTTGAGGTAAGTTTCTAGAAACATATTTAATACCTTCAGTTAAATAACCCGCTAAGAAACCTGCTATAATACCACCTAGGAATCCTGAACCACCTGCCACTGCTAACATACCACCGACAAGACCAGACGCGAAACCTGGTTTATCTGCAATACTACGTGCAATGAAACCAGCTAAGATTGGTACAATTAGTTTAAAGGCACTTTCACTACCAATCTGCCATAAGTTTGCTGCAAATTCATTATATTGTGAACTTTTAGCATCAAATGAGTTTTCTCCAAATAAGAACACGATTGCCATTAAGATACCACCAGATATAACAAGTGGTAACATATTTGAAACACCGTTCATTAAATGTTTATAAATTGTTTTAGATACACTTTGTTTTTCATTCGAAGTTGATGAGCTTTGTTTGCCACCTTTAGCTACAAATGGTTTACGACTAGTATCTTGAGCCATATTGATTAATTCTTCTGGTCTTTTTATACCATCTGCTACAGGTACTTGCACAACATTTTTACCATCGAAACGGTCAGTTTCAACATGTACGTCTGCAGCGACAATGATTCCTGTTGCTTTTTCAATATCTTCATCAGTTAGATGGTTTTTAATTCCCCCTGAACCATTTGTTTCTACTTTAATTGGTACACCCATTTTTTTAGCCTGATTTTTCAATGAGTCAGCTGCCATATAAGTATGCGCGATACCTGTTGGACAAGCTGTAACTGCTAAAATTAATCCTTCTTCTTCAACGTTTTCAGATTGAATCGGAGTTGCTTCTGATTCCTCGTTAGACTCATCATCTGTCGCTTCATCATCATGTTTGTTAATAATGTTTAAAATTTCTTCTTCACTATTAGCTTGTAACAGTTCTTCTCGTACTGCTTCATCCATTAAAATACCCGAAAGTTTAGCTAACGCATCCAAGTGAGTTTGAGCTCCGCCAGCTGGTGCAGCAATCATAAAGAATAAATGCGCTGGTTGCATATCTAACGATTGATAATCAACGCCTTCAATCGATTTACCAAATGCAATTGCTGCTGATTGAACAGCATCTGTTTTAGCATGTGGTATAGCAATACCTTCACCAATTCCAGTTGTGCTTTGTGACTCTCTTGTATGAATTGCTTCTTTAAATGTTTTTTCATCACTTAATTTACCAGCTTTATCTAATTGAGATACAAGTTCATCTATTACTTGATCTTTAGTCGTTGCTGATAAATCCATTGCTATTGTTTCCTTAGTTAAGAGTTCTGTAATCCTCATAATATTAACCTCCCTATTTTACAAATGCTTAATCGTTACTTTAGATAGAATTCTTTCTATATCTTCATGTTCAGCTAAATCTGCATTGAAAGCTGTAGCTGTTCCACAACTTACAGCTAATTTGAATGCTTCTTCAATATCCTTACCAGTTGTTAATCCAGCAACCATACCTGCCACTGTACTGTCACCCGAACCTACAGTGTTAACTACTTCTCCGTTAGGCACAATTGCCTTAAGTTGAATGTTCGAATCCACATAGATTGCACCTTCACCACCTAGTGAAACGATGACCGATTGAGCGCCTTCTTCTATTAACTGTTTAGCACAATCAATTACTTCTTGATCTGTATTAATTTCTTTATCAAAAATTTCTTCTAATTCTGTTTTATTTGGCTTCACAAATTTCGGTTCAAAAGAAAGTATAGATTTCATTAAATCTTTCTCTGCATCAACAATTAGCGTAGCACCGGTTTCTTTTAATATTTCTGCAACTTCTTTATATACCGGTTTCTTTAATGTACTTGGTACACTTCCAGCGATTATGACTGTATCAGACGAAGTTGTTTGTTTCATTTTATTTAAAAATGATTCGTAATGTTGTGATTCGATATTTGGACCTGGACCATTAATTTCAGTCTCAGAACCAGTTTTTAACTTCACGTTAATTCTTGTATCTTCTTCTACTTCAATAAAATCAGTTAAAATATTGGACTGTTCTAATTTATCTTTAATAAATTCTCCAGGAAATCCTCCAACAAAACCTGTTGCTGTATTTTCAACTTTTAAAGTATTCAACACTCTTGAAACGTTAATACCTTTTCCTCCAGGAAACTTATTTGTTTCATGTGCTCTATTTAATCCACCTACTTCAAATTGATTTGTAAACATAACATAGTCTATAGATGGATTAAATGTTACTGTATAAATCATTTTAAACCTCCACTAATTTCATACTTTTCTTTATAAAGTGTAATATTCTCTATTTCATTAATTGCTTTTTCAGAAGTTAATATTTCAAAACCTTTATCAATTTCCACTTCTGCAAATGATACTTCATTAAACTTAGAATGATCTAATAGCACATAAATGTGTGAAGCAAGATGAATTGCTGTTTCTTTCATTTTTGATTCATCTGGATCAGGTGTAGTTAAGCCATACTTTAAATCTATACTATTCATGCCCATAAAAGCTTTATCGAATCGATATTTCTGTAAAGATTTAACGGCATTTACACCTATATTCGCTAATGTTGTAGATTTAATTTCTCCGCCTGTCATATAAACTTTTATACCTTTTTCTAATAATGGTTTTACATGCGTTAAACCGTTAGTTACGACAACTATATCTTGCTGATTAATATAAGGTATCATTTCTAAAGTTGTTGTCCCTGCATCTAAATAAATCGTATCGCCCTCTGAAATTTGTCTAGCTGCAACTTTCGCTATTTCTCTCTTTTCATTTTGATAACGCGTTTCTTTATCTGACATATCTCTTTCTTCATGTCGTTTCGTTATTTGCGTCGCGCCACCATGTACTCTTTTTAAAAAGCCATTTTGTTCAAGTAGCGATAAATCTCTTCTAATAGTTGAAGTACTTGATTGCGTTAATTGAATTAAATCTTGTAAAGATACTGTTTCCCGTTGTTTAATCGTCTCAATTATGAGTTGATGCCTTTCTTCAGTTAACATCACATCACCCCTGTTCATTGATATGATAAAACGTTTTCATTAAAAAGTCAATCACATTCAACCAAAAACATTCAAAAACAATCATAAATTTTTTTGGTATTTATAAGTGCAAATATTTCATACAAAAAAAGATTATTGTTATACTTTTTTAGTATATTTAAGGAGGCAAAATATGAATGATTTAAAAGAAAAATTATTTAAATTGATTGAAGAAAGAGAAAACGAAATGATAGAGATTAGAAGACATCTACATCAATATCCAGAATTATCATTTGAAGAAGAAAATACAGCAGAGTATATCAAATCATTTTATCAAGATAAAAATGTTAAAATATCACAACCTGTTAAAGATGAACATGGAATTATTGTAGAAATTAACGGTGGAAAAGAAGGTCGCACAATCGGATTAAGAGCTGATTTTGATGCATTACCAATTACAGAAGAAGCAGATGTACCATTTAAGTCTACAAATGAAGGTGTAATGCATGCATGTGGTCATGATGTGCATACTGCTTATCTAATGGGGCTAGCTGATGCACTAATAGAATTAAAAGAAGAATTACCAGGAACAATTAAAATCATTCACCAGCACGCTGAAGAAAAACCTCCAGGTGGCGCTAAAGCTATCGTTGAATCTGGAGCCTTAGATGATATTGATGAGATTTATGGTATTCATATCGTTCCTGTAGCTAGCCCTGACTTTATTGGCTATCATAAAGGAAAAGCTTTTTCAGGTAGCTCAACATTTAAATTAACTATTAATGGACTTGGTGGACATGCTGCAAGCCCACACAAAACACACGATGCTTTAGTAGCTGGCACAAACTTTGTAAATACAATCCAAACAGTTGTATCAAGAAGAATTGATCCTCTTGAAATGGGCGTTATTACAATTGGTGCATTTGAAGCTCCAGGTGGATATAACGTGATTCAAGATAGTGTCACGATTAAAGGAACAGCAAGATATTTAAATCCTGATTATGAAGAAAAAATGTACGAAGAGATTAAGAAAATATCAGATAGTATCGCTTTAGGTTTCGATGTTGAATGTAATTTAGACTATCATTATGGCTATCCAGTACTCTATAACCATGAAGAACAAACGGATAAAATGGTAGATATTCTTGAGAAAAGTAAAGGCGATTATTTCAATCACTTGATAGAAATACCACAAGCATCAGGGTCAGAAGACTTTGCTTATTATTTACAAAAGATTCCTGGCACTTTCTATATTGTTGGTAGTAAACCAGAAAATACAGATACACCTTATATGAATCATCATCCTAAATTCGAAGTGAATGAAGATTGCATGGCTGTTGCAAGTAAATCATTAGGAGAAATCGTGCTAAATCGACTTGATTTAGAATCATAAAGACATCTATGTGACATAGAAAAAAGCACTAAACCGTTGAATTTCATTAACGATTTAGTGCTTTTTTCTATAATATATCTTCTCCACGCGACGCTACATATATATCAAACCATTCTTGGTCTGTTAACGATGTTTTAGTTGCTTTAACCGCTTCGTCTACTCTTTCAATTTTACTTGAACCAACAATAGGCATAACTTTTGATGGTAAACGTAATAACCAACTGTATATAATCGTGCTTATACTAACGTTGTATTTAGCAGCTATTGGCTGAATTGTATCTAATATACGTTTTGCTTTTGGATCATCTTCATTAAAAATCGCTCCACCAGCCAATGGACTCCAAGCCATAACTTTTACGTCATGTTGTAACATTCTATTCAGTGTACAATCTTCAATATTTTCTAATTCATATGGCGATACTTCAACTTGGTTAACCGAAATATGTGACATTTCTTTTTTGAGGCTTTCATTCAATAGTTCATATTGGTTACATTTAAAATTCGAAACACCAAAAGCTTTTATTTTTCCTTGTTCTACAAGGTGCATGACAGCTTTAGTCACTTCATCAGGATCCATCAGTGGAGATGGTCTATGAATAAGCAACGTATCGATATAATCCGTTCTTAAATTCGTCAACGAACGATCAACAGATTGAATGATATGTTCATAACTTTGGTCATAGCGATGCCCATTAAATTCAGGGTTACTTTGATTAGGTAGAATTATTCCGCATTTTGTTACAATTTCTAATTTTTCTCTTAAGTTCGGCGTAAGCGCTAAAGCATCACCGAATAAACTTTCACATGTGTAATTGCCATATATATCTGCATGATCCATTGTTGTAATACCGCGATCAACTATATCGTGCATATAATCATTTAATTGTTGGTTACTATAACCCCATTCATTTAATCTCCAAAATCCATGAATGATTCTAGAATAACTGACGTGTTTATTTATTCGAATACGCTCCATCCCATCATCTCCTAAGTAAAGTTCAACATGTCTAATTTATTACGTAAATATGCTTTATCTATTGTTTCCCCTATAATAACAATTGTTAACGGCATGTTCATCATTTCTGGTTCATACTGAGGCACTCCGAACGCATACTGGAATAAATAAGTCTGATCTGGTTCTTCTTGGAATTTTACAAATCCTTTTATTCTCAATATAGAATCAGGTAACTGTTGTAAGAAACGAATTAAAAGTTCCATCTTTATAGGTCCATCAAACGTATAATTAATGGATTGAATACCATGATGATGACTATGTTTACCTTCTATATTAATTATTGCATCATCACGTTCAATTATTTGGTCTATTTTAGAGTAATTTGTAAAATAGACATCTGGTTGATGTTTTATTTCGTTTAGATGATCCTCAAGCATTTCTTTTTCTTCATTAGACAGTTCATCAGATTTGTTAACTACTATTACATGTGCATTTGCCATTTGTTCTTCCATTAAATGTTTAGTTTGATTAGAATAGCGATCTCTTTCTATGTATCTTTTACCATCCATAACACCAATAATAAAAGGCATATGTACTTTATCTACAATAGTAGGATTTTGACATGCATCAACTATTTCTACCGGGTGCGCTATCCCAGTAGCTTCTATAATAACTAAATCTGGTTTCTCACTATGGTATAAGTTATGAAGTACAACCTCCATATCATCTTTTAAAGAACAGCATATACAGCCGTTTAATAAGCTTTTACTTGAAATACCTTCACCTAAAAGCTGGCTATCAACATCAAAAGAACCAAATTCATTCATAACAATTGCAACTTTTTTACCTGCTTCTTTCGCTTCTATTATTAACCTTTGTAGTAAAGTTGTTTTTCCGCTTCCTAAAAAGCCCGTCAGCACTGTAATATTCATTTTATCTTTTATATTTTTGCCACTACTCATGTTTCTACCACCTTTCTGTCATTATATGATATTCCAATATAAACTACAAAGTCTTAAGCGTTTTAAAGTAAACAACATTATTATTTCTATAGATAATCGGAATCATTATTAAAAATATTTACAAACTAAAATTATTCATTATATAATAGATTAGAAGTTCGGAAATAAAAAGCTATTTCATTTGTAGTTTGGGGGAAAGATTATGCCGGATAATTTAAATATCCAGAATCAATTGTGTTTTAATTTGTATAATGCACAAAGACAAGTCAATCGTTATTATTCTAATAAAATTTTCAAAGAATATAACATTACATACCCACAGTATTTAGTACTAACAATTTTGTGGGAAACAGCACCGGTCAATGTCAAAAAACTTGTAACAGGTCTAGCACTTGATACAGGTACAGTATCTCCTTTATTAAAAAGAATGGAAAACCTCCATTTAATTAAACGTAAAAGATCGGATTTAGATCAACGTGAAGTTTTCGTCCACTTAACAGATAAAAGTCTAGAAATGAAAGAAAAGTTATACCAAGCTTCTCATTTAATACAAGACGTATCTCAATTAACTGATGAAGAAACAGAACAATTAAACATACTTTTACAAAAAATGATTAAAAACATAGATAAAATTAATCAAGAAAAATAATAATTAAGAGTTCGGGACAATAGTTAATGTCCCGAACTCATTTTTGTGTTAGTAGTAATAGACTGGACACTTATATCGCATGCAGCTCTTGTCTTGTAAATTTTGAGTTCCTTATTGCCTTTTCTTAGCAAACGTGTCAATAACGGTAGCCTTATTGACTATTCTTATCAAACGTGTCAACAACGGTAGTCTTATTGACTATTCT
>X87_Garden_Dormouse__coassemble_127_pt1 | contig 15448 bp, 14 predicted proteins | sample X87_Garden_Dormouse__metabat2_low_PE_004 | metagenome-assembled genome bin X87_Garden_Dormouse | reverse complement strand
TTACCCACAATAAATTTGTAATAACATAATTTACTTATAATATTTTAAAATTATATATTACTATTTAATTTTACAAAGGAACTATTGATTACGTATTAAGTCGGTATTAAAATGCTGTAAACATAAAATGTCTTATAACAGTAGAAATAATACTCCTATCTAATACATAAAAAGAGATGAACGTTTAAAGCCTTATACTAAGGGAATTTATTGAATACATTCTGATACCGGGTTATTACATCTGGGAGTTTACAGTATGTTTTCTAATATTCTCTAATTATAAAATATTAATATAAGAAATTTGTAATATTTTAAAGGGAGGGGCAAATTATGGATACATCTCAGAACTTAGTGAAAACTTCAAGAGCAAGAAAGAAAGTCGTTGTAACATCTATGGGAAATGCGATTGAGTGGTTTGACTTTGCTTTATATGCACAATTAGCAACTTATATTAGCCATAACTTTTTCGGAGATGTGGCTAGCCAAAATCAATTAATGTTTACTTTTGGTACATTTGCCATAGCGTTTTTAATGCGACCAATTGGTTCATTGGTATTTGGATATGTTGGTGATAAACATGGTAGAAAAGTTGTGTTAACGATTACGATTACTATTATGTCCGTCTCTACATTAGCTCTCGGATTACTTCCTACTTCTGATCAGATAGGGATATGGGCACCCATATTGTTATTAGTAGTGAGGATGGCGCAATCCTTTTCTACAGGTGGTGAATACAGTGGCGCCATGACTTATATTGTTGAAAGTTCTCCAGATAACAAAAGGGGTAAACTTACGAGCGGTTTAGAAATGGGAACTATGGTAGGTAATGCTTTAGCTGCAATAACTGTAGCGGCACTTTTATATTTTTTAACTGGAAATCAAATAGAAACTTGGGGCTGGAGAATACCATTTTTACTAGCAGCACCATTTGGTCTTGTAGTTGTTTATTTAAGACTTAAACTAGACGAAACGCCGTCCTTTACAAATAAAGTAGAGGACTCAGAGAATAATATCTTAAAAGCTTTTAAAGATTATAAAAAAGAAGCGGCTTTAATGGCTGTAGGTGTTATATTTTTAAATGTGAATAATTTTATGTTTTTAACTTATTTACCTTCATTTCTAAAAAGTAATGTAGGAATAGATGCTCAGTATTCTACAATTATTAATGCAATTGCATTAATATTGATGTTACCATTTATCTTTATGTTCGGTGTATTGAGTGACAAATTCAATAACAAAAGGGTCCTGTTATTTGGGTTGTCTAGCTTTGTATGCTTTTCAATACCAGCATTCCTTCTTATGGACTCCAATCATCATCTATTGACAGTTTTCATAGGCGTAATGTTACTCGCGATTATGCTATCTGTCTTTAATGGCGTAATGCCTTCAACACTCCCAGCAATTACTCATACAAACGTACGAATGAAGTTCCTTTCAATTATATACAATTTAGGGACAGCTATATTTGGTGGGGTTACACCATTTATCTTATCGGTACTAGGTAATTTAAAAAATGGTAGCTTGGCACCAGCATTTTATTTAATGTTTATTAATTTAATTGGATTAATTGTTTTTGCGATGTATTTTAAAGCTACTTCTAACAAAGCACTTAAAGGGTCAAAACCCAATGTTGATGCAGAAGGGTGATAAAGTATTTTAACAAACATATTTGAGTATTTATAGTTTAATTAATGTAAATAAGTATTGAATTATACATCAATAAAAAATCCTCACTATTTGTGGTAGTGAGGGTTTTTTATTTCTTTAACTTTTTATAATATTCTTAAGTCTCTAGGGAAGGAAGTTAATATTTCTGCTTCGCCATTTTCATTAATATATACTTCGTCTTCAATACGAACACCGCCATAGTCAGGGATGTAAATTCCTGGTTCGATTGTAAAGAATAGGCCAGCTTTTGCAATATCTTCATTATGTTCATGGATTGATGGAGCTTCGTGTACTTCTATACCTAAACCATGGCCAACGCGATTATTAAAGTATTCATCATAGCCATTCTGTTTAATGACTTCACGTGCAGCAATATCGAATTCTTTCAAAGGCACTCCTGATTTAACCAAATCGAGAGCCGCTTGATTAGAATCTTTAACAATATTATAAATGCTCTTTTGCTTTTCGTCTGCTTCACCAATAATAAAGGTACGTGTCATATCAGAACAGTAACCTTTTTGTGTGATTACACCAAAATCGATAAGTAAGAAATCACCATTTTTAAATTGTCTTTCACCAGGAGAACCATGTGGTAAAGCAGCTTTTTCACCTGATAACACAGTAGTCGAAAAGGAAGGTCCAATTGCGCCGTATTTTTTCATTAATAATTCTAATTCCCCTGTAAGTTCTAACTCAGTCATGCCAACTTTAACTTTTTTAATACCTTCTGATAATACTTTCTCAATAATATCAACAGCTTCTTGTAAGTATTCGATTTCTTGACGTGATTTTATCAATCTTTGTTCATTAATTATTGAACTCATATCATGATATGAAGATTTATCAAAAATGTTTTGGAAACCTTCATAACGTGCAATATTGATATATCCTTTCTCAAGATAAATATTAGATATACCTTCCTTGCTTATATGCGATTGGACAATATCAAATGGATCTTGTTCATCACTTATAGTTACAATATTTTGCACTGCTGATGCTTCGGCAGCTGCACTTTCATCTAATGCAGGTACAAAAAGTGTGTATTTTTCTGTCTTTAAGTTAATTATTAATCCCATAAAGCGTTCATGAGGATCTGAATTAAAGCCAGTAAAATAGAAAATATTTGAAGGATCCATAATAATAGCTAAGTCAGCACCTTCTTGTTTTAACCTTGTTGTTAATGTATTCATACGTTGATTGTAATTAATCATGTTTGACCTCCTATAATTCTTTCCAATTCCTTAATGTTATCACCTATTTTTGTGTAATGACAACTCCCAGTAATTTTGAATACTTTCCCGTCCTTTTTCAATATTATTATGAAACTGGATTGTTGCCTGTTTTCTTTCAGTTGCTAGACTGTTTTGAGTTTCTTTTACTTTTTCAAAAGAACCTAAAATCTGATAAGCTGCTATTTCTCCTTGTTTCATAGCTACCTTAGCACCTTCAATTCCTGTTATATTTCCAGCAACGTAAAGGTTATTCACCTCTGTTTCCATAACATCATTGTGTAATGGAATATATCCACCTAAACTTTCTATATAGATGAATGATACGTTTAATAGCCCGAGTAACTCGGTTAAAGGTGTTAAACCCCCAGACAAACATACAAAATCTACAGGTACAATTTCTTCTTTATTTGAAATTATATTGCCATGCTTGTCTACGTTTTTTAAGGTGATTGATTCTACTTTTTCTTTTCCATTAATAGATGTAACTGCTTTTTTAAAATAAACAGGTGTATCAAAAATCTTTATTCCTTTTCGAGGAAGGAATTTAAACGCAAGAGGTTGAATTTTAGGTATAGCTTTTAATAATTTTGTTCCTAGTTTTATGAAGATATTTGGAGCCATATGTGAAACGTTCAACATGCTGTTGAATACAGAGAGAGGTTTAGCTTCCTCTGTATTAATTTTATTGTGGTATGGAATAGACATCGATTTTATTTCGATGTTTGCCATATGTAGCTCTGATAAAATAGCACTACTTAAGACGTTTACACCTACAATTGCTCCTTTATTTCCTGGAGCAACGCGTTGAACATTAGTTAATACTTGAGCAGCGCCTACAGTCATTACTCCTGGTAATGTTGCGCCAGGTAAAGCTGGTGTTAATTCTTGAGCGCCGGTACATACAATTAAGTATTTAGATTCAAAGTTACCTTTTGTAGTATTAATACGGTAGTATTCTTTAAAGTGTTGTATATCAGTAACGCTTGTTGATAATTTCACGGTTAAATGAGGATGATGTAAATCATCAGATAATGTTTCTGCTTTTTCATATCCATTCCATATTGATCCATTATTTTCTTCATAGAGTTGTCCGATTAATCTTCCGCCTATCCTGTAATATTCATCTAATAATAATACTTTTTTATCTTTCATAAGTATGCGTGCAGCAGAAGCTCCTGCAGGTCCAGCGCCAATAATTATTACATCAAACATGATTTTTACTCCATTCTTTTACATCGTGAGGAAGAGATTCACCACTAACTACAGACATTCCTTCTTGTACTGGTGTAAGGCAAGTTCTCACACCACTTTTACCATCTATAGTAGCTCTACATTCAAAGCAATGACCGATATTACAGAATATACCTCTAGGAGAACCATCCTCTTCATGACGCCGAATGGTGCGGATATCATTGGCTAGTAAACAGCTTGCCACACTTTCGCCTATGTTACATGTTAGAGGTTGATGGTTAAAGGATATTTCAATGCTTTCGGTTTCAATGTTTTTTAATAAAGGATGGTTATAAATACGTTTAGTCATTGTAATCATCTCCAATCTCCCCAAATGTAATAGGACGTACTGGAGGTTGAACTTTCATTGTTGTAAATTCATTACTTATCTTTTTGTTTTTATTTATAATTTTATCAATATGATTTTTACATGTTCTACCACCGCAAAATCCCATTCCTGCTCTAGTACGCAACTTAGTTTCTCTGACGCTACTATCATATTTTTCTACGGTTTCTAATATGTGTTTTAAAGTTACATTTTCACAACGACAAATAATTGTATCTTCCATAAGTAACACCTCATTTACTATTTTATAAATATATAGCAAATTTGATGCCAAACTTATTAAGTAATATTGTAGAGGCTTAATTTTGAATATAATGTGGGTCTTGAAATACCTAGCTTTGTAGCTGTCGTTTTTTTATTATAATTACATTGTTCATAAACTTTTTTTATAATTTGACCTTCGTGATATCGTAATTGCTCTGATAGACTACTACCTGTTTCTATAACTTCTGGATTATTAGTATTTTTAAAGTTAATATAATCATCAAAGATACTTTCTTGTATTAAACCATCTTCTGAAAAAATAACTAATCTTTCGATTATATTTCTTAATTCACGGACGTTCCCATGCCAATAGTAATTTTTAAATTTTTGCATTAAAGTTAGCGGAATAGGGTGCAGTTTGATTTCATAATTTTGTTTAGCTAGTTGATAGAAGTGATATGATAATGTTTCTATATCTTCTTTTCTATCACGTAAAGGGGGGATTTCGATATTTACTACGTTAAGTCTATAAAATAAATCTTCTCTAAAGTTTCCTTTTTGTACTTCCTCCATTAAATTTTTATTTGTAGCTGCAACTATACGTATATCAATAGAACGTTCTTTAGTGCTACCCACACGATAAAACTTTTTCTCTTGAATTACTCTGAGTAATTTAACTTGCATTTCAAGAGGCATATCAGCTATTTCATCAAGAAAAAGTGTGCCTTTATGAGCTCTTTCAATCAACCCTTCTTTTCCTTTTTGATTAGCACCGCTAAAAGCGCCTTTTTCATATCCAAACATTTCACTTTCGAAAAGATTATTTGGTATAGTTCCACAATTAACTGTTACAAACGATTGTTTAAATCGTTTACTGAAATCATGTATACTGCGTGAAAATAATTCTTTTCCAACACCACTTTCGCCAGTAATCAATGTATTAACTTCGGATTGTGCTGCTTTTTTTATTAAATATTTTACACGGGTCATATTGCTACTATTACCGATTATAGAACTAAAGGCGTCATGATTATTGTATTCTGAAATTTGATTTTCTAGTATTGAAATTTGATTTTCAAATTGTTTTATTCTATTACGGTTATGAACTTGATCGCTTACATCTAATTCCGTAACAATTGCTCCAACAACCTCATTATTAGCAATTATAGGCTTTGAAATGATATCTACATACTTATCATTACCAGCGTAATGTTCTTTTTTTTGATAAGGTTTAGCTTTTTTCAAAGTTTCTAAAATAACTAAATCTTTCTTTTTAAAAAATTGGCTAATTGGTTTCCCTATAATATCTTCGTTTGAAATTTGAAATATGTTAGATGCTTCCTTACTCCAATAAACTACCCGGCCGTCTTTATCAACAATTGTATAGCTTTGATGGTTGATATTAATTAATACTTCAACTAATGACTCTAACTCTAAGTTATTCATTTTAGCCCCCCTATGTAAAAAAAGTCATAAATATTATATAAAACTTAACACTTATGAAAGCGCTTTACAACGATTTTAAAATTTCATTATTGGCATATAAGTTGCTTATGAATTAGTAAGGGGGTGGAAATTTTGAATACTATAAATCATGAGGTCCTCATAATTGGTGGTGGCATTATAGGGGCAAGTATTAGTTATTTTTTATCAAAATCTGGTTATGATGTTGGCTTAGTTGAAAGTAAAGAGATTGCTTCTTTAACTTCTTCGCATTGTGATGGAAATATTTTAGCAATTGATAAAACACCAGGGTTTGATAGTCAAATGACGTTACTCAGTCAAAAATTGATTCATGAATTGAGTAAAGAATTAATTTTACCTTTTGAATATCGCAGACCTGGAAGTATATTGGTCTGTGAAAATGATGAAGAAATGCAAGCTGCAGAACAATGGGTGCAACAACAATGTGATTATGGTTTAGATTTTAAGATGTTAAATAAGCAAGATATTAAAAATGAATCAAAGTATTTTTCTGACCATATACTCGGAGGCTTAGAATGTACAACAGATTCGACAGTTAATCCTTATATGCTAACGTACAGTTTTGTTGAATCTGCTAAGCAATATGGATTGAAAGTATATGAATATGAACATGTAAATAATGTGAACAAGGATAATGAAATGTTTCTTGTTGAAACTACTAATTACTATTTTTATGCAAATAAAGTTGTTAACGCATGTGGTATATATGCTCCTCAAATAGGAAAAATGCTAAATATTGATATACCTATTTATCCAAGAAAAGGTCAGATATTAGTAGCATCTAGAAATGAAACAATGGGACTAAGAAAAGTAATGGAGTTTGGATATTTGATGTCCAAATTTGAAGGGGAGAGACAAGTATCTAAAGAGATGAAAGATTATGGAATTGCTTTAGTATTTGAACCTACTGAAAGTCAAAATTTCCTTATTGGGTCAAGTAGAGAATTTAAAGGATATGATAAAAAAGTTAGTTCAAAAGTTAATCGGTTAATCGCACAAAGAGCAATTCATTTTTATCCTAAATTAAAAGACATGAATTTGATTAGAACTTATTGTGGATTAAGACCTTTTACAGAAGACCATTTACCAATTGTCGGTGAAACAGACGTTGAGGGCTTTTATGTTGCTGCAGGACATGAAGGAGACGGTATTGGATTATCATCAATAACAGGTTTATTTATAGAACAACTCATTTCAGGAAAAGAAACAGAAATTGATATTTCCCCTCTATCAGTGAACCGTTTCAAGGAGGCCTAATTATGAAATATGATCGTTTATTTTCAACATTTGATACACATACTGGGGGAAACCCAACGCGTACGATTTTAAGCGGTATGCCTGAAATGATAGGAAATACAGTAGCAGAAAAAATGCAATATATGAAATTACATTATGACCATTATCGTAGGTTTTTAATGAACGAACCTAGAGGTCATGAAGTAATGAGTGGGGTAGTTATGGTAGACCCATGTAACGATGAAGCTGATTTTGGAGCAATTTATATAGAAACAGGTGGATACCTTCCTATGTGTGGACATGACACTATCGGTTTTTGTACTGCACTTATTGAACTAGGTTATGTTGAAAAAAATGAACCAATTACAAAAATTAATATTGATACGCCAGCTGGTTTAGTAAAAACAGAAACAAAGATTCAAGATGGAGAAGTTCAAGAAGTGAGTTTTACAAATGTTCCAAGTTTTTATTTAAAAACGGTAAATGTAAACCATGAGGTGCTAGGAGAATTTTCTGTAGACATCAGTTATGGTGGGAATTTTTATGGCATTATAGACGCTGATCGATTAAATATTGAATTAGCACCTGAAAATAGTAAGTATATTGTTGAGAAAGCTATTGAAGTTAGAAATGAAATTAATAAAACATACAATGTTCAACATCCTGAAAAACCATTTATACAAGGGTTAACACATATTGAATTTTCTTCTAAAAAAGTAGTCAATAAAGATGTTAATTATAAAAATACTGTTGTGGTACCCCCAGGCGGCATTGACAGGTCTCCATGTGGAACAGGGACTTCAGCTAAAATAGCTACATTAGTTTATAAAGGTGAACTAGAAAAAGGAAATGTGTTTTTACATGAAAGTATTATAGGGTCTGTTTTTAAAGGGACGGTGTTAGCTAATACAAATGTGAATGGATACGAATATGTGGATATTAACATTTCAGGAAGAGCTTGGCCGATGGGGCGTCATGATTTTTATTATAATCAAAAAACGACCGAAGATAATTACTTATTCATACCACCATTAAATTAACATAGGGGGATAAATGATGGATACTCAATTATTATGTACGAGTTATGATTGTGAAATTGGAGGTGGTCTCTTTAGGTTTGTTCCTTTTGAAGAACTTAAAACTTCTAAAGATCAAGTATTAAACGCAGATTGGAAAGAACGGCATATTTCAAAGTTATCAGCGATATACACCGAACCTCGAGGGCACCCTTATTTATTATTTTGTGTTTATACAATAATTGGTGACAAATGTAAAGTGGTGACGTTTCAGCCGTTAGGACATTCAGTACAACATCATGCAATTTCTCAAGCAACTATATTTATGTTACAGAACACAGCATACAAAGGTATGAATTTTGATATTGAAATTAATGGTTTATATACAGGGACTTCAAACAAAGATAAGCATATGGAAGTTACGGTATCATCAGTAAAATTGTTGAAAGAGACTAAGGAGATGGATATTTATAAAGTTGATAATACAAGTTATGGGTTTATCAAAACAATTGATTTAAAATCCATGACAATACAAAACATCTTAGACTTATATAATTCTTACCAAAAAATATATCAATACAATAATGTTGATAATTATATATATTTTGATAGTGAAACGCATCGTGTGTTAGTTATGCATAAAGACGAAATTGTGAGACTACCCGATACAGCAGCGTATTCTATCATCTATCATCGACATAATAATATAACCAGTTTATTAACAATGACAAAGCAACGTATAAAAATTCAAAATGAAAAATTCATATTAGAAGGATCATTACTTAGTTCTAGCCAATTTTATATGTCTGATACAGATCCGTTTAAAAAAGGCTTCATTTTACAATAAGCGTTAACAAAAGGGTGGGGAAAAAATGGATAACAATTACAGATTACCGACAGGAAAAGAAATTTTATTTATTCTTATAGCATTCATGATAACCATGTTTGTAGTAGTGATTTATTTAGAATTACCTATTCAGCTAGCATTATTACTAATATGGTTCATCATAATCCCGGTAGGTCTAAAAATAGGGCATTCATATAATCAACTTCAGGCAGGGCTTTGTAAAGGAATATATGAAGGGATGGAAGCAATACTGGTAATGATTTCAATTGGTGCATTAATTGGTACATGGATTGCCAGTGGTATTGTGCCAAGTATTATTTATGCGGGATTACATATTATAAATCCAACATTCTTTCTTGTGACAGCATTTATCATATGTATGGTGACTTCGTTAGCGACTGGAACATCTTTTGGTTCAGCAGGAACAGCGGGTATTGCGATGATCGGTGTAGGAACAAGCTTTGGTTTACCATTAGCACTTGTGGCTGGCGCAGTTATTTCTGGATGTTATGTAGGAGATAAAATGTCTCCGTTATCTGATACAACAGTTATGACAGCGTCTTTATCTAAAGTCGACTTGTTTGATCATATCAAGTCTATGTCATTTGTATCTATTCCAAGCATAATTATTACTTTAATACTTTTTGGAATCACTAACTTGACGATAAAAAGTAAAGACGGAAGTTTGGCGCAAGCAGAAAAAGCCATGGGTCAATTAAATGACCAATTTAACATTTCATGGTGGATGGTAATCCCATTAATCGTTGTTATAGTGCTACTAGCATTAAAGATACCTTCTGTGCCAGTAATATTATTCGGGAGTTTACTAGGTGCAATATGGGCTGTTTGGTTCCAAGGCATTCCTTTTGTTGAAAGTATCAAAATATTATATAGAGGTAACGATATTTCCTCAGGCGTACCATTTATCGATAATTTGTTAAACCGTGGAGGCATTACTTTCATGTTGGAAACAGTATTGCTTGTAATAATCGCTTTAGGTATAGGAGGGTTAATGGAAGCGATAGGTGTTACTCAAAAAATAAGTGATATGTTTAGTAAATGGGCTTCTGACCCAGGTCGTTTAACTGTAACTACGCTGTTAGCCGGTATATTTGGAAACGTCTTTGGTGGTGCTGCATATGTATCTCTACTTACAGCAACAAAAATGACAGAAAAAAATTATGATAAGTTAAAGATTAAGCGAACAGTATTATCTAGAAATACAGAAGCTGGAGGAACAGTAACTACACCAATGGTACCGTGGTCTGATGGTGGCGTATTTATGGCTACCACTTTAGGTGTTTCTACTATACATTACGTGCCTTTCTTGTGGTATCCAATTGTAGTTATTATTATTTCGATTATTTATGGATTTAAAGGAATTTTCATGTGGAAGTCAGATGAATATTATAACGAAGAAAACATGGAGACAGAAAATGGTTTAGCCAATAAAGATAAGAATAAAAATATTGTTAGTTCATAAAATAAGAATAAAGGAGAAATGAGAGATGAAAAATTTTAAAGGGGTATATCCAGTTATTGTGACACCAATGAAAGAAAATTATGAAGTGAATTATGAAGGTTTAAAAGAAAATATTAATTATTTTATTAAACAAAAAGTTTCCGGTCTAATAATAAATGGAAGTACAGGAGAATTTGTATCACTAACAGAAGAAGAAAAAGAAGAAATCATTAAAACAGTTGTGTCCGCTGTGAATGGCGAGTTTCCTATTATTGTTGGTACAGCTAGTGAGTATACGAATGACGCTATTCGTTTAACACAAACTGCCGAAAAATTAGGCGCAGATGGCGTTTTAGTTATTAATTCATATTATGCTCATCCTACAGATGAAGAAGTTTATCATCAATTTAAAGATATTGCTGATAGTACCTCTTTGCCAGTGATGATTTATAATAATCCTTTCACTTCAGGAATAGATATCAGTCAAGATACATTAATTGATTTAGGTAACAATGTGAAAAACATTACTCATTTGAAAGAGTCTAGTGGCTCTATTCAAAAATTAAGAGATATACATTACGCGACAGGTGACAATTTAACATTATTCTGTGGTAGTGATGATTTAGCATTTGAATCTTTTGTAATGGGTGCAAAAGGATGGGTCTCAGTTGCAGGAAATTTAGCACCAAATTTAGCTAAACAATTATATGAAAAAATACAATCAAAAGAATTTGAAGAAGCGCATGAAATTTATAAAAAATTATTACCTTTATTACAATTTATAGAAGATAGTGGGAAGTATGTACAAATTGTCAAAGCAGGAATGGAAATTAAAGGTTTAAATGGGGGACCTAGTCGACCGCCAAGAAGGAGTTTAAAGGAAGAAGAAATTAATAAATTGAAAAAAATTATGACAACTTTAAATTAGGAGGAATACTATGACAAATAAAATAGAGATGCCAGAAAAGGTAAAAACTTTTATTAATAACGATATAGGATTATTTATTAATAATGAATATGTGAGTAGTAAAAGTGGTGATAGCTTTGAAGTATATAACCCAGCCGACGATACAATTATTACACGAGTTGCAGAAGCGGGAACTGAGGACATTGATTATGCAGTACAATGTGCTGAAAAAGCTTTTAAAGGTGAGTGGAGTCAATTATCTGCACAAGAGCGTAGTGATCTTATTATAAAATTCACAGATTTATTAGAAGAAAACAAAGAAGAGTTAGCTTATTTAGAAGCTTTAGACAATGGTAAATCATATGAAATTGCACTTACAGACGATATACCAGGAGCAATTAATCAATTTAGATATTATGCTGGATGGGCTACAAAAGTATTAGGACAAACAACGCCTATCAGCCCTGAATACTTTAATTATTCAGTACATGAACCTATCGGAGTCGTAGGTCAAATCATTCCTTGGAACTTTCCGTTAAACATGGCTTCCTGGAAGATGGGAGCTGCACTCGCAACAGGTTGTACAATTTTAATAAAACCTGCAGAACAAACGCCTTTATCATTATTGTATGCTGCGGAATTAATTAAAGAAGCTGGTATTCCAGAAGGTGTTGTTAATGTGGTTCCAGGAAGAGGCACAGTAACAGGAGAAGCGATTTCAACTCATCCTAAAATACGTAAAATCGCTTTTACAGGCTCTACGGTAACAGGTAAAGAAATAATGAAAAAAGCTGCAGATACAGTCAAAAACATTACATTAGAATTAGGTGGTAAATCAGCCAATATTATATTTGAGGATGCTGACTTGTCTGAAGCGGCAAATACTGCAGTTGATGGGGTCATGTATAACCATGGTCAAAATTGTAGTGCAGGTACAAGAATATTTGTTCAGTCTTCGATTTATGAAGAGTTTATAGAAAAATTCATTGAACAAACTAAAAAGATTAAAATCGGAGTAGGTACTGAAAAAGGTATCGATATGGGACCGTTAATTTCACGTAAACAACAGCAACGTGTTCAAGATTATATAGACATAGGTGTTAAAGAAGGCGGAAATATAGCTTATCAACAAACTTTAAAAGACAATAAAGGATATTTTGTACCGCCTACTGTGTTTACAGATTTAACAGATGATATGCGTATTGTTCAAGAAGAAATTTTTGGACCTGTGGCATGTATATTGCCATTTGAAACAGAAGAAGAAGTAGTAGAAAGAGCTAACGCTAGTGAATATGGTCTAGCTGCAGCAGTATGGACAAAAGATATTCAAAGAGCAATAAATGTTACAAACCAATTAGAGGCAGGGACAGTTTGGATAAATGATTATAATTTAGAAGATCCAGCTGCAGCATTTGGTGGTTACAAACAATCAGGTATTGGTAGAGAAATGGGCACTTATGCATTAGACAATTATACTGAAGTTAAATTTGTATGGGTAAAATTATAAAAGAATAGGAGGAATTGTCCTCCTATTCTTTTAATTTTTTTCTTTGTATAGTTTTTTACGTTGATTACAGTTTTTTATTTGTAACTCATTACGATATTTAGCAACAGTTCTTCTAGATATTGAAATATCTTGCTCTTTCAAATAAGAGACAAGCGTTTCATCAGAAAAAGGTTGTTTAAAAGGTTCGTTTTTTATTATATGTTTAATCATATGTTTAACATAATTAGTTGAAATGTTTGAATTGTGTGGTCGAACTAATAAATCGGATAAACTATATAAATTATTATTTATATGTATATAGCACGATTGAACGCCACGACTAATAGTAGAAGGGTGAAGATTAACACCTTCTGCAATCATGTTCTGAGTTAATGGTCGATATTTTAATTGATTATTAGACAAGAGACCTTCATATTGGAAAGTAATAATCATATGAATTATTTTATATAGAGTTTCAGAACGTTTAGAGAGCATAGTTTTTAAATGATTAAATTTATTTTCATTTTGCTTATATATTTCATCGTGAATAGGAACACTTTCATCTAGTGATAAAGCATTGATATAATCATCATTCATTTTAATTTTAAATCCATTATTATTTATGGTTATATATGCTTCCGGAATAACATTTTGTGGAGTATTAGATTCAAGATAAGGGAAAATTTCTTGCTCTTTGATATAAGTTAAATAATTTGTAAATGATTCGTTTGATATATCGTGATTATCAAGAAAAGTAAAATTTTGATTAGCGATATCATTAAGATGATTTTGAAATAAATCGAATAAACAACTATCCCATAACCCTTTTTTTCGCAATTGAAATGAGATGAAATCAAAAGTATCTTTGCTAGCACAACCAATAGGTGATAAATTTTGTATAATCTCTTTAATTGATATAAACTCTTCGAAATCAATATTTTGCTGATCACAGAATAACTTTTGATCTATGTCAAAAAAACCTTTATTATCAAGATTTAAAATTATAAATTTAGCAACACTAAAATTTTTACTATTTAAATTATAATCTAAAAGTTGTTCGATTAAATCTTCTCTTATATTATTATTAGTCCGTCTATAGTCATCCATAGACATAGTATTATCGCTATTATTAGATTTATATTGAATATAAGGGTAATTACTTTCTAATCGGGATAAATATTGAATAATCTCTTCTTGTTTATAAGAAAGAATCTTAAGTGATTGAATTTGATAATTAGATAATTGCAGATCATTACTTAATAATTGTTCAATACTCATTAAATTACCACCTTTCTCAAATAAATATAATAAAATCATTGGTAAAATGGAGTTATTATCACCTTTAGTTGTTACTTTACACCAAAATCGAAATTTAGCATACTGTTTTAAAACAATAAAAAAGTGATCTTAAAAAAGAGTTTTTTTGAGATAGTATAATACTTAAATTTTGGAGATATAAGCGTCAGTAAAATCTCATTTTATATTTTCAATCGCTATAATGTTATAATCTATTTAACAAAGATTATCAGGCATGTATGCACCAAATCCCCTTACTATTTGCGGTAGTAAGGGGATTTTTTAGTGTGGATTAATGTTGCTCGAAATTGGTAGGTCTTAAAGCTATGAGAGACTCGAGATAAAAGTGAATTTCTATTAATTTTTCTAATCTAAATCCACTCATTTACATTATCAATTATATCTTGAAATTCATTCAAAAATAGTGAAGCATGATAACCATCACATACTGAATGATGAAGTTGCAAAGAAACTGGTAAGTAAATTTCATCATGTTTACTATAAAATTTACCTAACGTAATAATCGGTAATAGAAAGTTACTATTGTTACCAATATTTAAATTAAATGAACTAAAATCAATCCAAGGAATCATTGAAATTGGAACAGTATTTTCGGGTACTGGTTTTTTAGGAAACATTTCATTTTTATCTTTATATTTTAACAAATCATTTTCATAACTATTACGAAAAGAATTAAAATCATCATTTGATTCAGTCCAAATATTAGAAAATTTTTCGCTTTCTTTATTAAAAACTGTATATAATGGATCTAACTTATCCCAATAACCCAATTTACCTTCACTATTAATCCCTGTTCTAAATACTTTATTATTATTTACAATACTCATAATTACATAAATCAAAGCAGGATAAAGTTTATATCCTTTCTTTTTTATCACTTTTTTAAACAAAGTAATATCAATTTCTTTAGTAATACTATAACTAGTTTGTTGATGAAAATAAGGATTGAAGTATGCTCTTCTATCCCATGTATCTAAATTAATAATATTAAAAGTCATTTATAATTTCCTCC
>X87_Garden_Dormouse__coassemble_126_pt1 | contig 15668 bp, 15 predicted proteins | sample X87_Garden_Dormouse__metabat2_low_PE_004 | metagenome-assembled genome bin X87_Garden_Dormouse | reverse complement strand
ATATATATCTTTTTTGAATAAATATTCATGTTTTTCATTTTTAGCAGTTAATAATAATCCATAAGAAACATGTAAAACTTGTCGAGCATTATCATCTTCTAAGTATGTTCGATATTCTGCTTCTTCTAAATCTTTTATCGGTGTAATATTATCAATATCAGGGGTAATGTGATAATACTTTTGAGTTTCAGGGAAATAATCAAAAGAATATTCATGTAGTTCTTTATATAATTCTGGTTTATATATTGATATTAATCTTATAGCTTCTAACCAATTAGTTCCTGCAGTTTTAAGATGAAATAGCTCCTTAGTTTTTTCATTTATTAAAGGAAATACTGAAAATTTGTCACTACCAGAATGTATACTTAATTTATATTGAAAGTGATTAGCAATTAGTGCATGAATTTTTAAATCTTTTTCAAATTGTTTTATGTCACCTATATAATCAATACCTTTTTGAAATTCTCCACAAAATCTCGGAGCTAAACTTGTTACCTCAACACCTTGGTCATATAATTCTTGTGCGACAAAGAAATGATCAAATGGAGATGTAATTGTCTTTGTTTCATCTATAGAGATTTCGAAATCGATATCTCTGTCTAAAGTTTTAATATAAGTTTTATAAACATGAACCATATATTCTAGTGCTTTAGTATAAACTACAACAACTTTCATAAGGTCTGGTTTACTAAAATCAAGTGACTCATTATTAACTTTGAAAGTTTTGTCTAGATATTTATTTTCATAGTATTTTCTAGTCTCGTCATCTAATCGATTATATGCACTTTCAATATCGGATTCATCATCTAAGTTTATATCGTTTCTTATATAATCCGAACAATCCAAAGTAAGCATAGAAATTCCTAATTTTAATTCATGTTCAATATCCTTTTCTTTCTTTAAATGATCTCCATCTGCTCCATAACCGCCATCATATCCTTCTTGAATAGCTCCGAATGCTGCTTTATCTATAACATCTTCCATTGACCGGTTTGTTAAATCTAATTCTCTAATACTTTGTTGAGCAAAAATAGGTTTTGCATCAGTTTTATTCATTGCCAAGACGTGGCCTGGGGTTGCTACCCCTAATCTATCTCCCAGACCTATCGTTGTTTGTTTTCTACCAAAAGCTTGAGGTTTCGTAAACTCAAAATAATCATTTAAAACTAATCTGTTCTCATGACTTAAGTCACATAATTTTGCGTCATTTCTAATTAATTCACCTGTTAAATCATTAAATAGAGAGCCTTCTCCGACAGCTATTATATATTTAATTCCATCATATTTAACCATAATGAAATTTGTTTCTTCATAGTTGTGCAAAGAACTTTTGTATATCTTTATTTCATTTGAAGTTGGTATTTTTTTATTTTTCAATGGTTCAATTATTTCTAATAAATTATCCATTAAATATTCCCCTTTTTAAAATATGCTTATGCTTCTTCTGGCTTTGCTATTGGTTTCACAAAGAAAATAACTGCAATTGAGGCTACTACTGCTAGCCCACCTGCCAATAAAAATGCCGCTGTATAAGTTCCAGTAGTTTGAATAATATAACCTGTTACAGTAGGACCAATAATACCTGCTGTGTTAGCTAATAAATGCATGAAACCACCAACTGAACCTACATTATTACTATCTACAACATCCTGTACAATCGCCCAATATATTGCGCCAGTTAAATACAAGAATAGTACTGATAACGCAACTAAAGTTACTGCTCCAACCGTAGTGGTAACAATACCTGATATTCCTATACAAACTGCAGAGATAAATAAACAAACTACAAGAACAACTTTTCTTGAGAATAAAACACCTTTTTGAACTGTGTGTTTATAAACAAAATCTGATACGATACCACTTAAAGCTAGACCTAAGAAACCAAGTAACCATGGTATTACAGTAATTAAACTCATATTTTCTACACTTAAATTTCTAGCGTTTACTAAATAACTAGGAAACCAAGTTAAGAAGAAGAATAAAATATAGTTATAAGCAAAAAATGCAAATGCCGTGAAAAGTACAGTAGGATTTTTTAAGTAAAATCCTAATTTAAATGTTACAACTGGAGCTATTTCTGCTTTTTTATCTATTGTTGTTTCTTCTATATGATCAGGTTTTTCTTTCGCAAAGAACCACCAAGAGATTGCCCAAACAATACCAATAATCATGATAGCTACGAAAGATACTCTCCATCCTAAATGTAATGCTATAAATCCTACTATTGGTCCAGATATTGCGCCACCTAAAGGCGTACCACTATTAGCTAAACCAACTGCAGTAGCTCTTTTAGAAGGTGGATACCAATTATTCACCATTTTGTTGATAGTGGCACTTAATGGGCCTTCTCCCATACCAAAAAGAACTCTGACTATAAATAAGCTCACAAAACCTACTACTAAGACAATCGCTCCACTAAATAATGACCAAACTATCATCGCAACAAATAATGTTATTTTGGCTCCGAATTTATCTGAAGCTATGCCCCCAACGAAATTAAACACTGCATACCCAATGGAAAAACTACTAAAAATTATTCCCATTTGACCTGGAGTCAAATGTAAATCAGATTGTATAAATGGTGCTGCTACTGAAAGAGCAGATCTATCTAGATAATTAATCACACCTGCTAGAAAAAGAAATACTAAAATTATTTTTCCATCTTTGTTTATTTTCCCCATATTTTCATCCCCTTAATTAAACACCAGAATAAGCCATAAATCCGCCATCAACAGGTACAGTTATACCATTTACAAAAGAAGAGTATTCTTTATCTAATAACCATAAAGTTGTACCAATTAATGCTTCTGGTTCTCCGAATTCGCCTAGTGGTGTTTGGCTTATAATTTTATTTGAACGCTCGGTTAGACTACCATCTTCGTTTAAAAGTAAATCTTTATTTTGTTCTGTTAAGAAAAATCCTGGTGCTATTGCGTTGACTCGTATATCTTCTTCTGCAAAATAAACTGCTAACCACTGAGTGAAATTATTAATAGCTGCTTTAGCTGCACTATAAGCTGGTACTTTAGTCATTGGTGAATAGGCACTCATAGATGAAAAATTGATTATGCCTGCATGTTCTGACTTCAATAATTCTTCTCCAAACACTTTTGCTGCAACAAATGAACCAATAAAATTATTATTAAACACTTGTTCAAACCCACTTTTTTCTAAACTAAAAAAGTTTTTCTTATCTTTTGAATCATATGCTTCACCTTCAGTTATAGCATCTGGATGATTTCCGCCCGCTCCGTTTATTAAATAGTCAATTTGTCCATAATCAGTTAAGATTGCTTCTTTTGCTTTAACTAAATCTTCTTCACTTGTAACATCTGCTGAGTAATTATTTGCAGTTCCGCCTTCTTGTTCGATTTCTTTAACAATTTGCGCGCCTTTTTCAAAGGTACGGTTCAAAATTGCAATTTTCATATCTTGTTTTGCTAATGCCTTTGCTATTGTGCGACAAAGCACTCCACTTCCACCGGTAATTACAATAACTTTACCTTTTAAGTTTTCGTGTTTACTAAACATTTCTTTCACCCTCTTTTTCAAGTTGATATGCATCCCAAAGCCCATTAAGGTACATAATACCTAATGCTCTGTCATATAAACCGTATCCTGGACGACATTCTTCTTTCCACAAGTGTCTTCCGTGGTCTGGTCGAATATAACCTTTATAATCAGAATCTGATAAATGTTTCATAATTTGTTTGATATCTATATCACCATCTTCTGTATAATGAGAAGTCTCAACAAAACTACCATCATCTGAAATGTGAACATTCCTAATATGCATAAATGGAGCATGCTTATGGTATTTTTCTGCTATTTCAGCCATATCATTCTTCTTAGAAGCTCCCATCGAACCAGTACATAAAGTTATCGCATTATTAGGACTATCATTGATTTCAAACATTCTTTCATAACTTTCTGCTCCTGTGATAATACGTGGCAAATTAAATATAGAATATGGAGGATCATCTGGGTGTATCGCCATTTTTATACCGCAACGTTCAGCAGTTGGTATGATAGCGTTTATGAAGTAACTAAAGTTTTCCCAAAGTTTTTCTTCATCCACACTCTTATAAGCTTCAAATAATTCAGATATTTGGTCGAGCTTTTCTTTTTCCCAACCCGGCATCGTTAAATTATTACTAGAACTCGAAACTGTTTCAATCAACTCTCTAGGGTCTAAACTTTTCACTTTTTCATAATCAAAATATAAAGCTGTAGAACCATCTTCAAGTGGATGGAACATATCTGTTCTTGTCCAATCAAATATTGGCATAAAGTTGTAACAGATTACTTCTACGCCATATTCAGCTAAATTCTCTATAGTTTTTTTATAATTCTCAATAAGTTCGTCACGTTCACTGTTACCTAATTTTATTGATTCATGAACGTTAACGCTTTCTACAACTTTAGCGTTAAATCCATGTGATTCTATAAATTCAACTTCTTCTTTAATCTCTTCTTTCTCCCATACAGCACCAACTGGTTTCTCATGCAAAGCCCACACTATCCCAGTTGTATTGGGTATTTGTTTAATATCTTCTAACGAAATTGTATCGTTATTTCTTCCATACCAACGAAAAGTCATTTCCATTGTCATCATCTCCCCTGTTTAATTGAAATTGATAATTGCTTTTTTAACTTGATCCGGATGTTCATCTATAAATTGGAATGCTTCTTTCACTTGATTCAAATCATACTGATGAGTAACTAAATCAAAATCATCAAATTTATGTTGTTCCATATTTTCAATTACATCTTTAAATTTATAAGTTTGTAATCTTGAACCCACAATTGTTAATTCATTTTTAGTAATTGGCATTTGTGTTATATTGGCCGGTTTTTCATCAAACCCTAGAACAACAACCCTACCCGCAGCCGAAGCAACATCAATACTTAACTCAAAAGTTTTTGGCATACAAACTGCATCGATTGATACATTAACGCCTTCACCGTCTGTTAATTTATTAATTTCTTCGATTAAATCTAAGTTTTGTACGTTTATCGCAACATCAGCACCTTGTTTTTTAGCATAATCTAATCTTGATTGATCTAAATCAGAAATATATACCGTTACATCTTTCAACTTAGCGTATTTTAGAATGCACAATCCTATCGGGCCTGCACCTTGAATTAGTACTGTATCTCCATCTTGTAAATCTCCTCTACTCGTGGCTTGTGCACCTATAGTTAGTGGCTCAATTAAAACACTTTTTTCAAAAGGAACATCTTGATGAACTTTATGTAATTGTTTCTCATTAGCAATAAAGAATTCTCTCATCCCTCCGTCTTCATGAACACCAAACACTACTAAGTTTTGACATACATTTGGTCTGTCTTTTTTACATGCATAACATTCACCACATGGTGTTATAGGTTCAACAACTACATGGTCTCCCACATTTAGTTCAGACTTTCCATAAACTTCTTCTACTACACCCACTACTTCGTGACCTACTACTCGTGGTATCGTAGCTAATGGATTAGTTCCGTGTAAAATATGTCTATCTGAACCACATATACCAACTTTTTTAGTTCTAACTAATATATTCTTGTTTTCATCTGGTACAGGCTTATCAATTTCTTCTATAACAATTTCATTTTTATCTATCACTCTAGCTGCTTTCATTTTTCACCCTTCTTTTATCTCAAGATTAGTTTTTCATCATTTAAAAAATTCTCAACTTGTTCTAAATATGGTAGACCTTCATTATCTCCTAATACTTCAGTCACCATGCCACCAACAGCATTTGCAAAAACCACTCTTTTTTCAGCATCATAGCCTCTACTCATTGCATACAAATACCCACTAGCAAATCCATCTCCAGCTCCTACTGTATCAATCGGGTTAACCTTAAATACTTCTTTATCAAATTGTTTATCCTTACTTACATACTGCGTTGATAAATGGCCACGTTTTACAATGATTTCATCCAAATGACATTCTTCTAATAATGATTTTATGTCTTTAAATGGCGTAGCTATTTTTAATACTTCAAGTTCATCATCACTAGTGAGTAAGATATCTGCATAAGGAAGTAATTCTCCTAAGAAACTACTTGCCGTTTCTTTATCCCATGTTTTAAGCCGGATGTTCGGATCTAAGCTGATTTTGACATCATGTGCACGTGCTTTTTTCATTAATGATTTAATTAAATCAATTTTATGATGTAACAATGCAACAAATACGCCACTAACATGAAAGTAATCAAAATTTCCAAAGTCTACACTTTCAAGATCTTTTTGAGTAATTCCCTTAATCGGGGCAGTGTCTCGGTAATAAAATGAAGCACCGCTTCCATCTGCATTAATTTGTTTAAAATATACTGAAGTCGATTTTTCTTTAACTTGTTCGATTATTTCAGTATCAATTCCTTCGCCTCTTAATACATTGATAATATGTTGGCCAAATTCATCTTTTCCTACTTTTGAATAAAATGTAGTATCAAGTCCCAATCTACTAGCACCAATTGCTACATTTAATTCTGCACCACCAATTGTCCTTTCAAATGTATGATTGAATCTTAAAGGACCTTTGTTTTTAGGGTTCATAGCAATCATCGAATCCCCTATTGTGAATAATTTCATCAATCCCACTCACTTTCGTCTATTTCTATAAGCGTCAACATAAGCTTTTGCTTTTTCTGATATTACTTCATAATTATTTCCATTGAATCTTTTTGTTAAATCACTTCCAATGCCTACTGCAAATGAACCTTTTTCAATCCATTCTGAAATATTTTCTAAATTAACTCCCCCTGAAGGCATTAATTCAACATTTGGAATAGGTCCTTTAATATCTTTAATGAAACTTGCACCCAAATGTCCACCAGGGAATAGCTTTACTAAATCTGATCCATAACGTAATGCTTCAATAATTTCGGATGCACTACTACACCCTGGTAAATAAGGTATTGAGTAAATGTTACAAACCTTAGATATTTCAGTATCTAAATGAGGACTTACAATATACTGAGCACCTTTACTTATTGCTATTCGAGCTGTAGTAGCATCTAACACTGTTCCTGCACCTAAAACGATGTCACTTCCATACTCTTTATTGACTCTTTCAATAACAGATTCTGCATTTGGCACAGTAAATGTAATCTCTATATTTTTAAATCCACCTCTAATTATTTCGTCAATAATCTTTTTCGTTTCGTCTTCGTTACTGCCTCTTACTACTGCTACTAAATAATGTTCATGCAGCTGATTCAATATTTTATATTTTTTCAAAATTTACCTCCGTTCCACATTATGATACAATGTATTGTATAGCGATATTTAGTATTATTATAACGCTTATGTAAACGTTGTCAATTGTTTATGTAATTATAAAAAACTACTATATATGACAATATATGTGATATATTTTTAATAAAGAGGTGATTAATATGGCTTCAAACGTGCAATCTATTGATCGTGCTTTAAATATTTTAGAAATTATTTCAGAGCAAGAACAAATATCTTTGAAAGATTTAGTAGAAGCGACAGAATTATCAAAAGCAACAGTCCACCGTCTTGTAAATTCATTAATTACTAACGGATATGTACAACAAGATCCTTTAACTAACCAATATCAAATTACTTTTAAAATGTTCCAATTAGGAAACAAACGTGTACAAAATATTGATTTCTTAAATGTTGCTAAAAGCATGATTAGTCAATTGATGACGACTGTAGGTGAAACTTGTCATTTAGTTGTAGAGGATAATAATGAGGTTGTCTATATTGATAAATTTATTCCAAGTGATAACAACCGTTCAATGGCGTCTAAAATTGGGAAACGTGCGCCAATGTATTGTACGGCGGTAGGTAAATCTATTCTTTCAACTTATGAAAATGAAATGATACAAGAAATCTGGAATCAATCTGATATCGTTAAACTGACTGATAATACTATAACTGACTACAATCAGTTTATAGATGAGATAGCCACAATACGTGAACAAGGTTATTCTGTAGATAATGAGGAAAATGAAAAAGGTATATATTGTGTGAGTACATATTTCGTTAACTATCGTAATGAAGTGCAAGGTGCGATTAGTTTATCTTTCCCTACAACTGAACTACACAGAAAAGAATTTTTTGTAGAAGAATTACAAACATGTGCAATAAAAATTTCTAGATTACTTGGTTACCATTAAAAAGACCCCAAATCATGTTCGTAAGAACTAGATTTGGGGCTTTATTATTTAAAACCATATTTTTTTATCTCATCGACAATAGTATTATATTTATTCGTTTTATATCTTGAGTTATTTGATACTATAAAGAAGTTTCTATATAAGTCTACTTCGCTTGTTTCTATATATTTTCTATCGGTTGATTTGATAGAGAAATTAGAGAGTATTGTATAGCCCATATTTTGTTTTACTAATTCTAGTATAAGTTGATTGTCATTAATGACGACTTTGCGTGACGGCAAATTCAGTTGTTGTAATAGTTTGTCTTGGTAATATCTAATTCCTGATCCTGTTTCTCTTACATAACATCTTAATTCATTTAAAGGTTTTTTATTTTGCTTATTTTTTATGATTAATAATCTATCTTCTGTTAATACTTCACTGTTAATTTTATCGTCGATTACAGGTTTTTCTATTATTCCTAAGTCAATCGTATAATCTTTCAAATGCGTAATAATATCTGCAGAGTTGTAAATATAAATATGTATGTTCAGATTTGGATATTTCGTTTGTAAGTATAGCGTAAGATCTAATAGTTTAGATTGTCCGAATGTATGGCTTGTACCTATAACAAATTTACCTTTTACTTCTTCTTTATTTGCGTTTATTCTCGTGTGTAATTGTTCATCTAATAACGCCAATTGACAGGCATAGTTATACAGTTCTTGCCCCTCTTCTGTCAATATGATTTCTTTTCGTGTATTTTCAAAAATTTTAATTTGGTATTTTTGTTCTAAATTTTTAATATCTCGACTTATGGATGGTTGTGATTTGTATAATTTATTTGCTGCATTAGTAAATCCGTCTTCTTCTACGATTGCTTTTAATATATTGAGTTTATCTTCCACAAAAGCACCTCCATAACATTTTTGTTATATTATATATTTAAAAATGGCATTTCACAAATAATCGTTCTCATCATAGAATGTATGTGAGGTGAAGACAGTGAGTATTAAATTAAATAAAGCATTTTTCCTAGGTGTCGGTTTTACGCTAGTTGTTGCAGTTGCCAGCATATTATTATCAAATTTACCAATTTTAAATAAAGTTGGCGCACTTGCGATAGCTATCATCACTGCGATTTTGTACAGACATTTCCTAGGATATCCAACAAGATACGTAACAGGTATCGAATTTTCTTCTAAAAAACTACTACGTTTAGCTATAATTTTGTACGGGTTAAAATTGAACTTGTCTACAATTATTAATGAAGGCGGGACATTATTATTACTAGATGTCGGTGTAGTTGCTTTTTCAATATTCTTTATTATTTTCTTAAATAAAATTATTAAAGGAGATAAAAACTTAATTCTATTATTAGGCGTTGGTACAGGGGTATGTGGTGCTGCAGCGATAGCAGCTATTTCTCCTATTTTGAAATCTAAAGAAAGTGACGTTGGCATAAGTGTTGGATTAGTAGCAATAATGGGAACGATATTCTCATTAACATATACACTTCTATATGCTTTATTCCCTATGGATCCTGAACTTTATGGTATATGGTCTGGTGCTAGTTTACATGAAATAGCACATGTTGTATTAGCGGCAGATGCAGGTGGTAGTGAATCTCTAGCTATTGGTTTATTAGCTAAATTAGGCCGAGTATTTCTATTAATTCCTTTAAGTATTATTTTCTTAATAATCGTTAATAGAAAAAGAACAAATAAAGTTTCTCAAAAAATTGATTTTCCATACTTTTTACTTGGATTTTTAATTATGAGTGCGGTAAACACATTTGTAGCTATTCCAGAAGGTGTATTAAGTGTAATCAGTACAATTACTAACGTCATACTTATTATGGCAATGGTAGGATTAGGATTAAATGTTTCATTTAATGACTTAAAAACAAAAGCATTTAAGCCAATGGTTGCAATGGCAATAACTTCAGTAGTACTTTCAGTTATTGTATTTTTTGTCGCTACGATTTTATAAGATGATTAATGGGTATAACAAAGATATCATTTAATTTCGAGAAAGATTGTGATTAAACTATGTTATATCTTAAATTATATTTAGTGCTTCTCATGTCATTGTTTAATTATATCTTTATTCCTCATGACGAGCCTATAACTTATAAAGATACATTCAATAAAGCAACACATTCAGACTATAGTGATGCTTTTAAAATAGGTTCACAAATACCGAACGATTTATTAACGCTTAAACTATACAACACACATAGTAAAAACCACATTGAAGCAGTAGGTAAAATATCATCAGATGAAACTGGTAAATCAGGTAACGGAGCAACTGCCTTTGTTATAGATGATTATACAATTATTACCGCTTCACATGTAGCAAGTGATAAAGTTGGTAATAAAGAAACAAAGCAATTTTATTTCTATCCTTCAAAAGCAGATCAACGTGTACCTATTAAATTCAAAGTTAAAAATTTTCATAAGTCATCTGAAAGAGATGTGGCTGTACTCATCACTCAACAACGTTTGTCGACAAAGATTAAGCCATTAAAAATTGCATCAGAACAAGAAATAAAGGATTTGAAACCTAAAGAACCGCTTTATATGTTAGGTTATCCAAATAAAAAACCATATAACGGACAATTCATGTATCAATCAAATGGATATTACCTTAAATCAACTAAAGATTACATTGAATATATCGGACATTTACACAGAACAACTGGGTTTTCAGGATCTCCAGTATTAAATGAACACAATCACGTGGTTGGTTTGCATGCTCACGGTATAAGTCCTGAAATTAATACAAAGCATCAATCCACACGAGACATATATACAGGCGGCCCATTAATAACAGGAAAAACACGTGATTTTATCAATCAGCATCGAGAGTAATACTATATTAGTATTTTCAGAACACTTATTCGTTGTAAATAAGAACTAAATAGCATTTCTAACTCATAATAAAAACTTCGGGAATCAGGCGAAATCTTGATTCTCGGAGTTTTTTATTTAGATATATAAGTATTCGTTTCTCTTTATTTGTAATTTATTATATGTTCCCTTACAATAAACGGAGAGGTATCCGTTTATTAAATTTAAAGTCCCTTCAGAGGTGAAACAATTGAGGAAAGATGCAATAGAAAATCGATTAAGAATTGAAAATACAGCTAAAGAATTATTTGAAATATATGGCGTTGAAAATACGAGCATGAATCGTATATCTAAAGAGCTAGGTATTGGAATGGGCACCTTATACCGTCATTTTGAAGATAAAAGTGCTCTTTGTTATAAATTAATCGAAAATGATTTTGATAGACTTTTCAAAGAGATGGATTATGCAGAACAAAATAACCAAATAACGAATTATGAAAAATTTGGAATTTACTTAGAACTCTTTATTGATTTTAAATCGAAACATTTAGACACTTTAAATTGTGTAGAGAAAAAAGAGTTTCATGGCGACTTTAGAGATACGCCAACATTTCAGAAATTATCCAAGAAATTTTGGAACACTTTCGATAATGAAGAAAGTCCTGAATGGAAGACATTTAAAACTGATATGTTATTGAATGCTTTGTCCACTAAATCTTATCAATATCAAGTGGATAAGAGAGGATTAAATAATGAACAGTTAAAACAATTTTTACAGAACTTATTTAATATGACTGAGGATTTTTAATAAAAGTGTTCGAAAACTGAAGCGATGCCTCAATAAAACTTAATATACTTATTTATATAATATTTAATTTTTATACAATATTCTATTAATAAATCGGAGGTTTTATCATGAATAATATTAAAACAATTTTAGTAATCGGCGCATCAGGAAACCAAGGTAATGCAGTAGCTACAAATTTACTGTCTGATGGTTGGGCAGTACGTGCTATGACACGTAATCCGGAACAACCCTCTATACAAGCACTTAAAGAAAAAGGCGCTACTGTGGTTAAAGCGGATATGGATGATGAACAATCACTTTCAGATGTAATGAAAGGTGTTTACGGTGTGTATAGTGTACAATCATTCGATAATAATGATCCTGAAAAAGAAATACGACAAGGAAAAAGAGTTGCAGACTTAGCTAAAAAAGCTAGCGTTTCTCATTTTGTATATAGTTCAGCAGCAGGTGCAGAAAGATATGATGGAGCTCAAAACTTTGCAACAAAATGGCAAATAGAAGAGCACATCCGTTCTTTAGATTTACCTTCTACAATTTTAAGACCAACATTTTTCATGGATAATTTTGAAGGATTTGCAAAAGGACAAGATGGAAAGATCGTCATCCAAGGGTTTATGAATCCTGAAATCAAATTACAAATGATAGCTGTACAAGATATCGGTGCTTTTGCTAATATCGCTTTTAAAAATCCAGAACAGCTTATAGGAGAATCTATCGAAATAGCTGGCGAAGAAAAAACATTAACTGAGATATCTGAAAAAATAAGTAAAACATTTGATGCTCCTTGCGAAATTGTAGATTCACGAGAAAAGTTCCAAAAAATGATGAAGATGTTTGAATGGTTTGAATTCGGAGGTTATGAAGCCAACATTTCTAAATTACGTGAGATAAACCCTCAGCTTCTTGATTTTGATGCTTGGGTTAAACACTCTGGATGGAATCCCCTAAAATAATTTAAATGATTAAATATAATTTTTTAAATTTTTAATTAATATTTTTACCATTGCTAATTTAACAATATAATCTAGAATTGGTTATGTACTTATTTTAATGGATTAAGGAGGAATGGCATTGGACGAATATATTAACGAGCGCCTAACTCAATTACTAGAGCGCAACGAAGTCAGTGATTTTAGAGAAGGATTTTTACACTTGCACGCCTATGAGCAAAGTGAGTACTTCGATTCGCTTTCTACAGAAGAACAGAAAAAGGTTTTCGAACTTCTATCTCCTGATGAAGTAGCAAACTTCTGGAGTTACTTAGAATTAAGTCAAAAAGAAGAAAAATCAATGTTCGATGAAATGAATGCAAACTATGCAAGTGAAGTTCTTCAAAACATGTCAGATGACGATGCTGTTGACGTACTTAATCTATTAAGTAAAACGCAGCGCGTTAGCTTGTTAACGATTATGGATAAACATAAATCTGAATCATTAAAATCATTACTTAATTACGAGGAAGATACTGCCGGCGGTATCATGACTACTGAATATGTTTCGTTAACGCCTGAAATGAGTGTAAGAGAAGCACTTATGCACGTTAAAGAGAAATCATCTTCAGCTCAAACAATTTATGCACTTTACGTTGTTAATGATCAAAAAAAATTAATAGCCGTTATGTCATTACGTGATTTAATTAACGCCGATATGGACGACCATGTTAAAAACGTAATGAACGAAAACTTTGTGAGCACAGACGTTGCAGAAGACCAAGAAATTGTTGCTCAAACAATTCAAGACTATGACATCATCGCCATTCCAGTTGTAGATTATCAACATCATTTACTAGGTATCATTACCGTTGATGATATCTTAGACGTAATGGAAGAAGAAGCTAGCGAAGACTACTCAAAATTAGCTGGTATTAATGATGTAAAAGAGACAAAAGAATCTGTTTTACAAACTGCAAAAAAACGTTTGCCGTGGCTTATCTTACTTACATTCTTAGGTATGATAACTGCTACAATATTAGGTTCATTTGAAGACACACTTGAACAAGTCGCCCTACTTGCAGCATTTATCCCTATTATTAGTGGTATGTCAGGTAATACAGGAACACAATCATTAGCCGTTTCCGTACGAAGCATTTCTACTGGTGATATGGAAAAAGAAAATAAAGTCAGACACGCATTACACGAGTCCGCGAGTGGTTTTATTTCTGGTTTAGTATGTAGTCTTATACTGTTTTCTATCATTGTAATACTATATGGCCAACCATTATTAGCAACTATCGTTGGGATAAGCTTAACGACAGCTATGACAGTTGGTACAACAATCGGATCACTTATCCCATTGTTTATGAACAAAATAGGCATTGATCCAGCAGTAGCAAGCGGTCCATTTATTACTACAATAAACGATATTGTCAGCATGTTAATCTACTTTAGCCTAGCAACTTCATTTATGAGTTATTTAACATAAATATTGTGATGAGCAAGCATGCACTTTTAAAATCAAATATTACAAAAGAGTCTGAGACATTGATTATGTCTCAGGCTCTTTTTATTTGTGGAATTAATATGAGTTGCTGTGGATACGTTTCATAACAAAAAGTAAAATAACACTATTTATGTAATATATTGTAAAATAAGGTACCTTGCATTATAATATACTTAAAAAAAGATATGTGTAAAATTTTAGGAGGAGGCTAAATGAATGTTCAATTAAAAAAAGGCTCATTAGAGCTACTAGTCTTATTAATTATTAGCCAAAAAGATCAATATGGTTATTCTTTAATTCAAATAATATCCAATAAAATAATCATATCTGAAGGTACAATTTATCCATTGTTACGTAGATTAATTAATGAAAATTATCTAGATAGTTACTATAAAGCTTCTAAAGAAGGACCTCCGCGTAAATACTACAGAATAACTGATAGTGGTAAGGAAAAATTAAAATCTCTGGTAGTTGAGTGGTATATATTTGCCGACTCTATAAATTCATTTTTGAAAGAGAGTGATTATTATGAAAAAAGATGATTATATTTCAATATTAAACAAATATATTAAAAATATGAATAAAGAGGAAAAAGAAGATATTTTGAATGAATATAAGTCTCATTTTATTAGTGGCCATTATGATAACAAAACTGATGAGCAAATATCTAAAGAACTTGGAAATCCAATATCTATTGCAAAAGAACTAAATGCAATTAAAACTGTTGAAAATTTAAGAAAAGAAAAAAACATTAAAAACATCTGCACTTCTTTCGTTTCTATCATGAGTTTAAGTATTTTTAACTTTATAATATTATTAATTAGCTTAGTCGTTTTATTAATGTTATTCCCATTTATATTGGCTTATGTTATTGCTGTACCAGTCATGATTATGTCTCCAGCTCTACTTATCTTTGTTGGCGCTATATACGGCTTTGATGTGATTACTTGGAGTGATATTTTTAATACTATTAAAGGTGTTTTGATTGGGATAGTATTAGCGATTATTGGATATTTCGTTATTAAATACTTCACTAAACTAATAATCGTTTATTTCGAATGGAACATAAATCTTTTTAAAAAGGAAGGTTTATAATGAAAAAGAATACTTTATTATTTATGATTATAATAATTCTGATTGTTTCTTATGGATGTTCTAAAAATCATGAAGCTGAAAGTGACGACAATGAAAAATTAAAACCTCCAGAAAATATATATGGGATTAAAAATATTTTTGAGGACAAGATCACAAACAAAGTAGTTTCAGAACAAGATATGAAAAAAGATATTCAATTATATCTTGATAGTTTTGCAGAACTATCCGAAATAATTGAGTATTATCTAGATAAAATCTATGATGAAAAATTAAATCAAAAAGATGAAAAAAATCTTAAAAAGATAAATACATTAATTCAAGAAAATGATAAAAATT
>X87_Garden_Dormouse__coassemble_122_pt1 | contig 16050 bp, 17 predicted proteins | sample X87_Garden_Dormouse__metabat2_low_PE_004 | metagenome-assembled genome bin X87_Garden_Dormouse | reverse complement strand
GACTTTAATTATTACCATTTACTTATCATTATCTACATTTGTATTTATTTTTCAAGGATACGTCAATTGGCCATTTGCTATAAGTTTAGCATTAGGTTGTGGGATAGGCGGTTTTATAGGTGGGAGACTAACGGTTTCACTGCCCGAAAAAAAATTAAAAGCAATAATGTTTGTCGTTATTTTTATACTAGCAGTTAAACTTTTAATAGAAAATAACTAGGCAGGTGATAAAAATGATTGAATTTAAACAAATACGTGACGAAAGCACGTTGTATGAGATAAGTCAGATGGCGGCTGCGTACTTTAAAAGGGAAGATCAGAGTACTAAAGTTGCTGAATCTTTAGAGTTTGAAGCGATTAAACGTTCTTTAGCATATGAGGAAAGCGTTGTTTTCGGTGCATTAGATAATCAAAAATGTATTGGATTTATATGGGCTAAATTTGATAATAAGGATAATGAAGTTAAAGTTTATAATCTATTTGTTAGTGAATCTTATAGAAACAATAAGATAGCAGCGAAATTAAAGAAAAAATTAGAAACGTGGGCAATCGATAAAGGTGCATCATCAATCGTTTCTACAGTTCATGCCCAAAATAAAAGTATGTTGCATATCAATGAATCAATGGGGTATGAAACGGAAAAATACATCATGAGGAAACATTTATTTTAGTTAAGAAGGGAGGTATTTGATGGCAATATTTGAAGGGTTTTTATGGTTCATCATGGGAATTATCCTCAGTTCAATAATTTACCATTATATTTCTAAAATACCTTTAAGTTTCATTCAAATTGTTATAGGTTTTGTTATATTTTTATCTCCGATACCTGTGGCATTAGATTTTGAATCTGAAGTGTTTATGATGGGGATAATAGCGCCTTTATTATTCTTAGAAGGTATATCAGTATCACGTGTACATTTAGCCAGGTATTTAAAGCCGGTTATGTCTATGGCTATGGTACTTGTATTTTCAACAGTTTTAGGTATTGGATTTTTAATACATTTAGTTTGGCCAGAATTACCACTAGCGGCATGTTTTGCAATTGGTGCAATTGTTTCTCCAACTGATGCAGTAGCTGTTCAAGCAATAGCTAAAGGGAAAATGTTACCAAAAGGTTCTATGACAATATTAGAAGGTGAATCACTATTAAATGATGCGGCAGGAATTTTATCATTCAAAATCGCATTAGCTGCATTAGTAGGCGGTTCATTCTCACTTACAGGAGCAGTAGGTCAATTTTTCTTAACAGCATTTGGAGGCGCAATTGTTGGGCTTATACTTGGTTATGGACTAGTACAATTACGTGTTTATTTAACGAAAAACGGTATTAATAATGGTAACATGTTAACTTTTATTCAGGTTATAACCCCGTTTTTAGTTTATATTATAGCTGAAACTTTTCATTCATCAGGTATTATTGCAGCAGTTGTTGCAGGTTTAATACATGGCGTTGAAAAAGATAGAATAGCTCAAGCAACTACGAAAGAACAAGTTACTTACAACCACACTTGGGAATTATTGAGTTACTTATTAAATGGTTTTGTATTCATTTTATTAGGATTTTTAATACCAGAAGTACTGATTAATATTTTAAAAGAATCTAATCAGGAAATATTACATGTTATCGGTATGACGTTATTTGTGACTGTGCTTGTATACTCGTTTAGATACATTTGGGTACTATTTTCATATCCATATTTCTATTTACCAGAAAGCAGATTTTCAAAAATGTTAACGAGTGGTAAGGATATTGAACCTCAAACAGAAGCCGATAAACCAAATCGTTTTAAATATGCTTTTATTATGACTATTTGTGGCGTTCACGGTACTATTTCATTAGCAATCGCATTGATGTTGCCTTATAAATTATCAGAACATACAGATTTTATATATAGAGATAATTTATTATTCATAGCTACAGGTGTTATCTTAATCAGCTTAGTGCTAGCTCAAGTTGTACTACCGCTTATTACGCCAAAAGCTAAAGTTAAAGAACAAAGTCAGCTTACATTTAACGAAGCAAAAGTATTGTTAATTGAACGTGCGTTAATAAAATTACAAGAATTTTATAGTAAAGAAACAAGCTATGTATATGGTAAAATCACCCGAAGTTATCATATGCAATTATCATTTTTAAAAGCTAGCAATGAAGAAGATGAAGACTTAAAAGAATTAGAGCGACTTCAACGAATCGCAATAGATACAGAGTTTCGAACTTTAGATAATTTAATAAAGAATGACAAAATATCGCAAAACACATTTGATAATTACACTCAAATTACAGAGAGATCATCTACATTTAAAAATGCATCACTTGTTACAAAAGTTAAATTGATGATGAAATTATTTGTTCGTCGTAGAAAAATTAAAACATATATTAACGCGACAAGTTCATTATCAATAGAAGCAAACTTAAGAGAAATGAGATATATTACACGAGAAGTTCATTTCCAAATTGTAAAAAGATTATCTAAAGAAATGAATGAAGAAAACGAATTTGAAATTAGTATTGTATGTGATTCTTACTTAAACAAAGTTGAAAGACTAACGCCTGATAATTTCGTGAGTAATCACACTGCTATTTATACAGAAATGGAAATATATGCTTTAAGAATTCAAAGAGAAATGATTAATGAATTAATTGAGGATGAGAAAATAACACGTGCTCTTGCTATTAAATTGAGAGAATCTGTCAATTACGATGAAATGATTGTATTAGGTAACAGTATCTAACCTGTTATCAATAGATAGCTCACCATTAGTATGGTAAAATATTTAAGAATATGTATAGGAGGCGGCACCTATGAAGAAGGCATTTTTACTAATGGTGATGACAACAGTTATTTTAGCTGCTTGTGGTAAAGATAATGAGCAGGAAGATTTAGAAAAAGAAATTAAATCATTGGAACAATCATCTAGTGATTATAAAAAAGACAAAGAGAAATTAAAAAAAGAAAATGATAAATTAAAAGAAAACATTAAAGAAAAAGAAGAAAAATTAAAAAAGATTGAAGATGAACTAGGAGAAAAAGACAACAGTTCAGATAATGAAAAATCTGATGATGAATCAAAGGATTCAAAAGAGGATAAAGCTAAACAGACTTCTAGTAAGAAAAGCAAAAATGATGAAAAAACGTTCCCGAATACTATCCGTACATCTACTAACGGAGATGTTGAATTAGTGAATGATTTACAAGATCAAAATTTTCACTTTGAAGATAGTGGGATGAAAGTAGATGTTGACCATTTGCAAATATTCCAAGTAAATAATATGCCAGAAGGTCAGGTATTATTATTCAACGGAGCTAAAGATGGATATGTTATTATTTATGAAGTGATGACAGAAAATACTACAGAACAAAAACTTTATTATGATAATGCTGCATCTATTAAAAACGGAGACCGGAATCAACGTTCAGATTATGCATCTTTTATTCCAGATTCTCATAATGAAAAATATATGAAAAAATCAAAAGAGAATATTGATGAATATCAACCTAAAGAACAGACAAAGAGTTTGAAATCTATACCGATTTCAACAGAAATGTATCAATCTATAAAAGATAAAAAAGCAACATTCGATATTCAAGGCGGCGTTAGTAAAACACGTTCATATGATCATGCTTCAGAAAAAGTGAAATCATTCGAATTGAATATATAGCATGCGTTTATCTTAAATGATTATAGGGAATAAATTATTAATGATTATTTGAAAAGAGGGATGTCACCGTGCATGAAGAAAATTTCGTGTTGATTGAAGGTCAAAAGCTGACACTATTAGAATTAGGACAAGAACTTGAAACAATTACTGGCCGTACATTACAATCAACAACAGGTGAAATAAGAAGTTGGCCATCTGAGGCTGTGATTTTTGATCGTAAATCAAACGTTAATCAAGTTACTTATCGGTTTAATGACAATAATGATATTGTTGATGCTACAATTGAAGTTCCAAGAGGCTTCAAAAATTATGATACTGAGCCTGTCATGATTAAATTATTAACATATTTTAGAAAATCATAAATAAATCAATATAGAAGGGAGTGGGACGATGAAATCTTGTGAGAACAATGAGATTTCTGTCCCGCTCCTTTATTTTTTACATAAGGAGATTAAAATGAAATCAAAGATGCTAATTTTAAGTTTAATAATAGTTTTCTCAATTGTATTAGTAGCTTGTTCTAACGGTAATGAAGAGAAAAAAGGAGAAGATGGCAAGATAGTTCTTTCTCCAAAGAGTAGCGACATAAAAGGTAAAGTACTATTCGATAGTGCACATGGACAAACAGCTGGGAGTGCTGATTGGGTAATTGATGGAGGTTTTTCTGATTTTGCAGACGCACTAACGAAAGAAAATTATGAAGTTACAGATTTAGGATACAATCAACTATTAGATTACAAGACAATGCAAGACTATCAACTAGTAGTGATTCCTGAAGCGAATAATCCTCTTAAGAAAAGTGAACAAGATGCTATTGAGAAATATGTGAAATCTGGTGGTAGTATCTTAATGATAAGCGATCACTATAATGCAGATAGAAACTTTAATAGGTTTGATTCATCTGAAGTTATGAACGGATATAGAAGAGGCGCTTTTGACAATCCAACAAAAGGTATGTCGCCTGAAGAAAGTGCATCAGAAAAAATGAAAGGTGTAGAAAGTAGAGATTTTCTAAATGAAGTGTTCGGTTTGCGCTTTCGATATAATGCATTAGGTAATATTAAGGTTGACGATATAGCTTCAAGCGAAGAAAGTTTTAATATTACTAATGGTATAAAAGCAGTATCAATGCATGCAGGATCAACAATTGCTATTACTGACCCGAATAAAGCAAAAGGAATAGCTTTTGTTCCACAACTGAGTAAACATGATAAATGGAATAATGCTGTAGATGAAGGTATTTATAACGGTGGGGGTAAGAATGAAGGACCTTATATTGCGATTAGTAAAGTAGAAAAAGGAAAAGGAGCTTTCATTGGGGACTCTTCGATGGTAGAAGATAAGACTCCAAAATATAAACGAGAAGATAACGGAGAAAACAAAAAAACATATGATGGTTTCAAAGAAGAAGATAATAAAAAAATGGTTATGCAAATTGTTGAATGGTTAAATAAGCAAGAAAATCAAAAAGATTTTAAAGCTATGGACATAAATCTTGATGATAAAACGCCTCTAAAACGATTTGAACAACCTGAGAACAGTCAAGAAGTTGAACAAGAACCTTGGGGAACACCAAAACGTGGATATAAATGGTATGATGCTTCAACATATGCATCTGGAAGCTATGGTGCCAAAGGTACAAAACAAAATAAAACTGAGCACTCAACAGAAGAAGATAATAATACAACAAATAATGACACTAGTACTTTTGATATTCCTTCATCTGTATCAAGACAAGAAAAATTCAATATAACAGTACATGTAGATGAATCTAAACTAATCAATCAAAAATTCCAACTATCTATAAAAAATAAAGACGGTAGAGAAGTAGGGATGTTTAATGGACAAGCTCCAGGTATATCAGAATCAGTTAATCCAAAAATTAAAAATGGAAAAACAGATTGGTACTTTAAAACTAAAATCGCAAATGAAGCGGATGAAGAAGTAAAAGTAGAAGTACTATCAGGTGGAAATGTTATAGCTCAAACAACTTTAACAGTAGAATAAATGAACATGATATTTTCTTGTTTATACACTTTACAAAAACTAAATATTCCAATCCATTTGGATTGGAATATTTAGTTTATCACTGGGTATTTAAATAATAAGATTAGCTATTAAACCTCGGAAGAATAATTTTATTATTAAATTCCGTGCAATTTTATAGTTACTTATTTTTCTTTCTTGAAAAATTTATTATTTTATTTTAAAATGCTAATTAGTTGATGATAGCGGTTTCATCAATTAAAATAGAATTGTAACTACATTTAGGGAGGCGTTTTAATATGGCTTTTGAATATCCAACTGCAACAAATGCAAAGTATAAAGTAAAAGATAAATATCAGAATTTTATCGGTGGTAAATGGGTTGACCCCAAAAATGGTGAATTTTTCGACAATGGTTCACCGGTAACTGGGGAAGTATACGCAAAAATACCTCGTTCTACTAAAGAAGATGTTGATGAAGCAGTAAAAGCAGCGCATAAAGCTCAAGTAGAGTGGGCTAAAAAATCTCCTACAGAACATTCTCAATTATTATTAGATATCGCAGATCGAATAGAAGAAAATATAGAAGAACTTGCTGTAATCGAAACATTTGATAATGGTAAACCAATTAGAGAGTGTTTAGCAGCAGATTTACCTTTAGTGGTTGACCACTTCAGATATTTCGCTGGAGTTGTAAGAGCAGAAGAAGGTGGCATTTCACAAATAGATAACGATACAGTAGCTTATCATTTTAAAGAACCGATTGGTGTTGTAGGTCAAATCATTCCTTGGAACTTCCCATTGTTAATGGCTACTTGGAAATTAGCGCCTGCAATCGTAACTGGTAACGCTGTTGTATTAAAACCAGCAGAACAAACTCCGGTGTCTATTTTACACCTTATTGAAAAAATCCAAGACTTATTACCTGAAGGTTTAATTAACGTAGTAAACGGATTCGGTGCAGAAGCAGGACAAGCATTAGCTACACATGAAGATATTAATAAAGTAGCATTCACAGGTGAAACGACTACAGGACGTATCATCATGCAAAATGCAAGTCAAAACTTAATTCCAGTAACACTAGAATTAGGTGGTAAATCACCGAACATCTTCTTTAAAGATATAATGGATGAAGAAGATGATTTCTTAGACAAAGCTGTTGAAGGTTTAGTAATGTTCGCACTTAACCAAGGTGAAGTATGTACATGTCCTTCAAGAGCGTTAGTACATGAAGATATTTACGATAAATTTATCGAAAAATGTGTTAAACGTGTAAACGAAATTAAAACAGGTAACCCTCTTGATCCGGAAACAATGCTTGGTGCACAAACTTCTCAAGAGCAAGCTGAAAAAATTAAAAGTTATTTAGATATCGGTAAACAAGAAGGTGCTGAAATCTTAGTAGGCGGTAATGTACGTAAAGAATCTGGTGACTTAGAAAATGGTTATTACATCGAACCAACTATTTTCAAAGGAACACAAGATATGAGAATTTTCCAAGAAGAAATATTTGGACCTGTATTATCATTAGCAACATTTAAAGACGATGAAGAAGCTTTAGAAATGGCAAATGATACTTTATACGGTTTAGGTGCAGGTATTTGGACTAGAAACCAAAATAAAGCATATAGATTCGGTAGAGGTATCCAAGCGGGTCGTGTATGGGTAAATAACTACCATACTTATCCAGCTCACGCAGCGTTTGGCGGATACAAAATGAGTGGTATTGGCCGTGAAAATCACAAAATGATGTTAGATCATTACCAACAAACTAAAAACTTACTTGTAAGTTATAGTGAGAAACCAGCGGGACTGTTCTAAATGAAAGAACAAGTTACTGCAACTGAAACAGCCAAATCACTCATTAGAGATTTAAAAAAGACACATGGTGAAAACTTGATTTTTCATCAATCAGGTGGATGTTGTGATGGTAGCTCTCCGATGCTTTTTGTTGAAGGCACACTAATCATTGGAGATGTTGATGTTAAACTAGGTGAAATCGAAGGCGTTCCATTCTATATGAATAAAAAACAATATGAATACTGGAAACATACTAATCTAGAATTAGATGTTGTTGATGGAAGAGGCGGTATGTTCAGTATTGAAGGCCCAACTGGAAAAAGATTTCACATTAGAAGTTCAGTAAGATCATAATTTGTAAGAGGATGTGCTAAAATAATAGTACATCCTTTTTTTATTATTATGAAGGTTGGGTGATTGAAATGAGTACATATATTGAAACAAAACGCTTAATATTAAGAGATTGGGAAGAAAAAGATATCGAAATATTTCAGAGCATGAATGCAAGTCCTGAAGTGAGAAGATATTTTCCAGATATATTAAGCTATCAAGCAACAAAAAATATAGTTAACCAAATGCAAGAAGTTATCACAAAACAAAAAATTGGTTTGTTTGCTGTGGAATTAAAAGCTACTAATAGCTTTATAGGTATGGTAGGCATTAATTATATACCTGAAAATAGTGATCTCAATTTATCACAACTACCTTTTTATGAGATAGGTTGGAGATTAGATAAAACAGTTTGGGGCAATGGACTTGCAACTGAAGCAGCTGAAGCAGTGTTGGGTTATGCTAAAGAACAAGGCATTGAAGAAGTTTATAGCTTTACATCAGAAATTAATAAGCCTTCTAGAAGAGTGATGGAAAAATTAGAAATGAATCATATTGAGAATTTTTTGCATCCTAAAGTTGTTGACGATGAAAAATTAGCAACACATGTTTTATATCATAAGATTTTATAAGGAGTGGATTTTATGATCGTGATCAGTGCATGTTTAGTTGGTGAAAAAGTAAGATATGATGGCAAACATAAGTTGGATTTATTTTATAAGCAATTAATAGATGAAGGAAAAGCGATTAGTGTTTGTCCAGAAATACTAGGTGGTTTACAAATACCGAGAGAACCAGCTGAAATTATTGATGGAGATGGTTTTGACGTTTGGAATGATAAAGCTAAAGTTATAACGATATCTGGCCAAGATGTTACGCACCAATTTAAAGAAGGTGCTAAGAGAACGTTGTCTATTATTAGAGACTTAAAAGCCAATACTGTCATCTTAAAAAGTGACAGCCCTTCATGTGGAGCTTCGATTATATATGATGGAACATTTTCAGGTACAAAAAAAGAAGGCGTCGGTGTAACGACAGCCCTTCTAACATTAAATAATATTAAAGTTTTTGATGAAACAACCTTTTTATCTATTTCTGATAATCTCGAAGTTTAACAGGTTCGGCTACTTGCAAGGCATCAAATAATTCAGGAACTTCATCTTTGATAATAGCTAAATTTTTATAATTTTCGCTAACAAATCCTGTAGAAATTAAGTGCTCAATCATACTTTGCATTGGTTTGAAAAATTGTTTAGTATTTAAAGCACCAATAGGTTTGTGGTGTAAGCCAATTTGAGCCCATGTATATATTTCAAAGAATTCTTCTAAGGAACCAGCTCCGCCTGGTAACATGATAAATGCATCGGCCATATCAGACATCATTTGTTTTCTTTCGTGCATGGAATCTACAACATGATACTCTGTTAAGTTCTCATGTGCTATTTCACGCTCTCCGAGGAATTTAGGCATAACACCTATAGCAATACCATTATGGTCGATTACACCATTTGCCACAGCTCCCATCATCCCGATAGATCCAGCTCCATAAATTAATTCATAATGATTTTCTGCTAAATATTTACCTAATGCATAAGCTTGTTCTGTATAAATAGGGTCATTACCCTTACTAGCGCCACAAAAAACAGCTATTCTTTTCATAAGTTATTGCTCCTTTCAGCTATGTATTATAATTATAATAAAGCGTTTACTTTATTGACAAGGGAGGATTTAGAATGAATGTATTTTTAATGGTCGTTTTAATTGTACTAATTTCTACTGTTGCAAAAATTATTAAAGATCATGAATCTAAAAAAGTAAAACTAGAAAAAATTAAATCAGAACGTGTAAAAGATGAACTGGAACTAGAAAAAACGAAACACGAAAATTATTTATTAGAAACTGAAAAAATGCGCATTGAACTTGAACAGATGAAAGAAAAAGATAAAGTTAATTTAGATAGATCTAAAAAGCAGTTATTAGATTAAGACAACGTCAAGTATTGGCGTTGTCACTATTTATTAAATCTATTAGAAAATCTGAAAATACTTTATGATCTTCTTGAGTTAACTTTTTTGGACCTTTTGTACGGCCACCTTGTTGTCTTATTTGGGCAGAAATATGTCTTTGCGTTAACAATTGTTCCATATTATTTGCAGTATATTCATAACCTTTATGATGAATAACATGTTTCGCTTTGTTCAAAATAAGGCTTGCTAGACCGTAGTCTTGAGTAACAACAATATCTTCAGAAGTCGTTAATTTAACAATTTTAAAATCAGCACTATCGACACCGTGATCAACATAAATTGTAGAAACATGTTCTGGGTAATCAGCTAGTGAAAAGTGATTTACACTTCTTATAATAAGAACAGAGATGCTTGTTGAGTCAGTTATACGGATTATATCATCCGTAACTGGGCAAGCATCTCCATCTATAATAATTCGATTAATCATTTTGAACGACGATTGCGTTTTTGATTTTTTAAATGTTCTTCACGGTGTTTATCGTATGGGAATTTACTAATGTGTTCTGACATTAATGATTTATGTTGATTGTATAATGCATGTTTAGGAGCTGGTTTTTTCTCTCCGCGAACACGTTCATCGATAAGTTCTTGAATGTTTTGTGTTGATTGGTTATTATATTTTTCCAGTTCATTAATACGTTTTTGTTGATTTTCTTTTTGTCGATCCATCTCTTCTTTCAAACGATAAGCTTTATTTCTTTCTAACTTTTCTTCTAGTGGAGCTATTTCGCTTTTTTGTTTATCTGCAATCTCAGAACCTTTTTCACGAATAGCAGTTTCTTCTTTTTGTTGTTTATCGTATTTTTTAATTTCTTTAATACGAGCTTTTTTATTCTCTTCTTCTTTCTTTTCTTCTTCTTTCTCGCGAGACTCTATATTTTTTTGAAGTTTTTTGTCTAATTTTGAAGCGTCTTTTTCGTTTTCTTTTTCTATTTTCTCGCCTTTTTTAGCCATTTTTTCTTCTTCTTTTTGATAATGTTTAAGCTCTTCTATTCGCGCTTTTTGGTTTTCTTTTTGAGCTTTTTCTTCTTCTTTATGGCGATTTTCTATATTTTTTTGAAGTTTTTTATCTAGCTTATCAATCTCTTTTTGTAATTCCTTTTGTTCTTTTTCTTCCTCTTTAAAAGGTTGTTTCATTTGTTTGTTGTATTCATATAAACGTTTCTTTTGAACGACATATGATTTTACAGGTTCTGATTTTTCAGCGATTTTATCTTTTGTTTGGATAGATTTATCTTTCACTTTATGTGATACATCTAAAGTTTTTCCTGTGATATTTTTAACATCTGGATGTTCTTTGAATTTTTTTCGCTCTGTTATAAGTGGTACGATTATTAACGGCAATGTATTAACAAGTAATTTTACTTTATCATTCATGTATAATTCCTCCATATCAATTCTAATTATATATCTTATTTAATTACCCTTTAATAGCTTATTCAAACTGTAAAAAGCGTTTATTATCCTATGTTTTGGCCAATTCCAAAACCGAAATATGCAATTGCTATAATTATAACAAGAATAATTCTATAAATGGCAAATGGTATTAATTTTACACGGTTTATTAATTTTAAGAATAACTTTATAGAAATAAAACCAAATATAAATGAAGCGATAAATCCTACAATATAAAAAGGTATTTGATCTAATGTTATATATTTTAAGTTTCCAAGTAATGCTTTACCGCTTGCTGCAAACATAATAGGTACTGCCATTATAAAAGTAAAATTAGATGCAGCTTTATGATCTAATTTTAAGAACACACCGGTTGAAATAGTTGAACCAGAACGACTGAAACCTGGCCATAGCGCGATAGCTTGTGACAAACCAATAACGAAAGCTTTTGGATAATTCATACCATCAACTGTATGTGGATTCATGACACGTTTTGAATAGATATCTGCGCCAATCATATAGACTGCTCCAAGTAACAATCCGATTAATACAGTAGGGACACTAAATAAATGTTTTTCAATAAAATCATCAAATAATAAGCCTAAAATACCTGCAGGAACGAGTCCGACTATTATATGAGAAAGTTTAAGATGATGTTTCTTTTTCTCATTTTGTTTAACGTGCAACATCTCAATATAACGGCTTCTAAAAATCCAAGCAGCAGCAAGGATAGAACCTAACTGTACTACAACTTTAAAAGTGAAAGCTGATTCGCTACCTAGGAATGCTTTTGATTTTAACCACATATCATCAATTAAAATTTGATGCCCTGTCGATGAAACAGGAGCAAATTCTGTTAAACCTTCTACAATACCTAGAATGATTGCTTTAATTAATTCGATTATAAACATGTTCGATCTCCTCTAGAAAACTTTATGATATGCAGTTGATATCACTTTAAGATTATTGTACCAAATAATGCTTTATAATATGCATATAAAGAATAATACATTTTGGTTTATTTTTTTAATAAAGGCGTTATAATGGAAAAAGGTGGTGACATTGTGAAAGAATTAACAAAGTATAGTGCTCAGTATAAACCGTTGCAAATATTGATGTTTTTAGCATCATTTTTACTCAGTTTATCAGTCGTATTTCAAAATATATATTTAGGTAAAATTATAAATCAAATGCTTGTTGTTAAAGAAGGTTACCAACAACTTTACCAATGGGTATTCATTTTATTAGCTGTACTGTTATTACGGGCTACTTTTAATTATTTAAATCAATTAACAGGGCAGAAACTCTCTTTTAATGTTAAAAAAGATGTTAGAAATCAATTAATTAATAAAGATACAAAGAGATCGAAATTAACGATATTAACAGAAGCAGTGGAGGGTATTCATCCTTTTTACGAATCTTATTTACCACAAGTCTTTAAATCAACCCTCATTCCTGTTGCAATCGTTATAACATTATTATTTATTCATTGGCCAGCTGCTCTCATTATGATGATAACAGCACCATTTATTCCGTTATTTTATATTGTTTTTGGACTAAGAACACGTGATAAAGCTAAAGATCAAATGCAATCTTTAGATCAATTTGCAAAAGAATTCATTGATTTAACGAAAGGTCTTGTTTCTTTAAAATTATTTAATAGAACAGATCAAACAGTGAACAAAATTCATAAATCTAGTACATCATTTAGAGATTTAACGATGGAAATATTAAAAAGCGCTTTTCTATCAGGTTTGATGCTAGAATTTATTTCTATGTTAGGGATTGGTATTGTTGCTTTAGAAGTTGGATTAAGATTAATTGTATTTCATGATGTTTCATTCTTAGTCGCAGTCATTACTTTATTATTAGCACCTGAATTTTACAATGCTATTAAAGATTTAGGACAAGCTTTCCATACAGGTAAGCAGAGTGAAGGCTATATTGAAATAATAGAAGATATAAATAAAGAAGAGAATGAAATCTATAAACCAATAACGATTAATCCAGATATGAGTCAAGAAGACATCATAACAATAAATGATGTTTATTTTTCATACCCTGAACGTGAAGATTTTGCGTTTAGCCATTTAAATTTAAACATTAAAGAAAATATGCATACTGCAATTGTAGGGCCGAGTGGTGCTGGTAAATCTACTTTAGTGAAATTAATCATGAATGAACTCTCTCCCATTAAAGGACAAGTTCAGTATAAAAAAGATATTAAAATTGGCTATCTATCCCAAAGACCTTACATTTTCAGTGCATCTTTAGAAGATAATGTCACAATGTTCCAAAATTACGATAAACAACAAATTGAAGATGTATTACAAAGAGTTGGTCTTATAGAGAAAGTTAGCCAGTTATCAAAAGGTATTGAAACGAAAATTGGTGACGGTTATGAAATGCTTTCAGGTGGGGAAATGAGACGTGTAGAATTAGCAAGATTACTATTATTAAATCCTGAAGTGGTTATATTTGATGAACCAACAACTGGATTAGATATTAAGACAGAACAACTCATCGTTAACACTGTGAATCAATTTTCTAAAGAAAAAACAATCATTACGATTGCACATAGACAAGAAGTATTAAAATATGCCGACAATTTCATTAAAGTTAACAATGGAGATGTTCAAGTAACAAATAGCCCACTGAAAGGTGGTCAGTTCACATGAAAAAATTAACTATCAAATTTGATAAAGATTTTTATTTATCAATTATCATAGGTGTTTTAGGTATGCTCACTGCTTTAGGTATGTTTGCGTTGAGTGGTTATATGATTTCAAAAAGTGCTTTAGGAACACCGCTATACGCTTTGATGATTTTAATTGTTTCTATTAAATTATTTGGATTTGTAAGAGCTATTACGAGATATTTTGAAAGGTTATATTCACATCGATCTACATTTACGATGTTAAGAAATATACGTGTTGAACTCTTCAATTATTTAATTCCAATTGTCCCTAATGTGTTTAGAAGATATCGTTCAAGTGACTTACTAACACAAATGGTAAATAATGTCGAAAGATTACAGAACATTCTATTACGCGTTTATTATCCCCCAATCGTAATTATATTAACGACTATCGCAACAATTTTAGTCATGATAAATTGGAGTGTTTATGTTGGTATTATTATTGGAATTTCAATGATGATGTCTGTTATCGTCATACCTTATTTATCTACAAAACGTGCAAACATTTTAGCAGAAGATGTTCAACGAAGTGAAGAAGAATATGTGGCAGAATACTATGATTTTGAAAATGGTAAAGCGGAATTAAATAGATTCCAACAATATAACATTTTTAAAGATAAAGTTTTTAATCAACAAAATATTTACGAAAATAAAAAATATAAAGAGCAGAAATTTTTAAGTACGTATGATTTTATGCTTAATATATGCGCTATGATAAGTATTTGGTGTATTACTATCTTATGTATATGGCAAATTCAAGATGGCGCGTTAAATGCAGTGTTTTTTGCAAGTATACTCATGATTGTCATTACATTATTTGAGCAAGCTATTCCAATGACAAACGTAGCTTTTTACAAAGCAGATACTACTAGAAGTCTTAAAAATATCGAAGAAGTTATAAATCAAAATTTCGAAAATCAAGAAACATATGAAATAAGCAATAACGCTTTATACTATGCTGAAAAATTGAATTTTAAATACGATTTTCAAGAAAGAAAAACGTTAAAAAATGTTCAGTTTAAAATTAACGAAGGTGAGCATGTTGCTATTATAGGTCCATCAGGCTCAGGTAAGTCTACATTATTAAGTTTGTTAATGGGCTTATATAGTTCTAACGAAGGTTTATTGACGTATAAAGGTAAAGCTTTGTCTCATGTTGAACATGAAAAATACGTAGACGAAATAAATACAATGTTACAACACAATCATTATTTTGAAGGAACGGTCAGAGAGAATTTATTAATAGAAGAAACTGATGAGAATATGAAAAATGCATTAATGAAAGTGAGATTAGAACATTTGAAATTAGATGACAATCTCACAGAAAATGCAGAAAATATATCAGGAGGAGAAAGACAACGTCTATCAATAGCTCGATTACTATTACGAAATGCGAACATTTGGCTTATGGATGAACCAACTGCTTCTCTTGATGAAGAAAATGAAAAAATCATTATGAACAATTTATTAAGTACTGACGATACAATAGTAATCGTGACACACAATTTGAAGTACCTTGAAGATTTCGACCATATAATAGTTATGAATGAAGGAGAAATTCTAGAACAAGGTGATTATCAAACATTGCTACAAGAACAGGGCTATTTATATGACGTAGTGAACTTTAATAAAGCATATTGATATGTTATAAAAATGTCTGTTTAAGCTGCTAGGTTACAATTACTTTATATAAACTATCTTAGTTAAAAGGGGATAAGTATGATTGTATTACTAACTGGTTTAGGTACATTAGTTGCAAGTTTAGTTTTAAAGGTTTCTAATCCAAAGAATATTAATAAAACATATGGATACCGTACAAAAAGATCTATGAAAAATAAAACACAATGGAATTTTGCTCAAAAATATTCCGCCAAAATGTTAATGATAATGGGGACACTCAATATTTTAATAGGGATTGTCTTAATGTTTATAACTTATAGTAAAGAATATTATTTATTTTTTGAATTATGTTGGGCAGTTCTGACTTATCTCCCAGTTTTCATACTAACTGAGAGAAAGCTAATTCAACTTGAGCGATCCTTAAATTAATGGTAAGGCATTCAGGTATTTAAGGCGAAATCACTCTTTTTATCACATGCAAGAGTCTGGGACATAAATAATTGTCCCAGACTCTCTTTTTGTATTGGCAGTAGC
>X87_Garden_Dormouse__coassemble_120_pt1 | contig 16142 bp, 20 predicted proteins | sample X87_Garden_Dormouse__metabat2_low_PE_004 | metagenome-assembled genome bin X87_Garden_Dormouse | reverse complement strand
ACGTTTTAATCCAATATAAGAAGAGAGTCCGATACAACTGTTAATGTGCCGGACTCTCTTTATTAATAATTTTTATTTCGTTGTTTCTTTCCAACTTTTATCGCTAAGCATATCGCCTGGCCATGTATATGACATTACGCCACCATCAATTGTTATATTTTCACCTGTGATAAATGAACTGTCATCAGAGGCTAGGAATTGTACGAGTTTAGCTACTTCTTCTGGTTTACCTAATCTACCTAAAGGTGTAACCCATTTTTGATTTTCTCTAAATTCTTCGCCTGCTTTATCTTCTTTATCACCTACTAAATTATCAACTAATGGTGTTTCTATCGTTCCAGGTGCTATAGAGTTTGCTCTAATGTTTTCTCTACCATATTCAATCGCAATTGATTTTGTGAAGTTTACAATGCCACCTTTAGCAGCGTTGTAACCAGATCTATTTAAATCTGCAGCTAGTCCAGAGAACGAAGCTGTATTAATAATAGAACCGCCTTCTTCAAACATTAATGGCAACATGAACTTCGTAACAAGGAAAGTACCTCTTAAGTCCACATTCATTAAATCATCAAATACTTCTACAGGATATTCATGAATTCTTCCTGCTTTATGGTCAATCCCTGCATTATTAAATAATATATGAACTTTACCATATTGTTCTTTGATTTCATCTATTGCTTTTCTTACTTCATCTTCTTTAGAAATATCAACTTTCATTGAAGTGGCTTTATATCCTTCATCATTAATTTGTTTCACTGATTTTTCTAATTCATCGGATATATCCATACAAATAACGTCAGCGCCTTCAGAAGCTAGTTGTTTAGCTGTAGCAAAACCTATACCAGTACTAGCTCCTGTAATAACTGCAATTTTATTTTCTAATCTTTTCATAATTTTAATAACACTCCTTTAAAAGATGAATGAAATACAATTACTTTGAATTCTACATATCATCCACAATATTCATATACCCGTTTTTTAAAATAATAAAAAGCCTGAGACATAATTAATGTCCCAGACTCGTTTTTGTTATATTGGCAGTAGTTAACTGAATTATAATTGAGCTTATACTAGACTTTTTCAATTATAGTCAACCTTGCCGAGGCAGAACTACGAAATCTTTTTTAAATAAGATTTCTGTCTTGCTCTCTTTATTTTCTAATTTTTTTAATAGCGATAGTCGCTCTAATGACTGAAATTAACTGATTATCTTCATCTGTAACTTTAACATCCCACACTTGTGTTGTCTTACCAATGTGTAATGCTGTTCCTATTGCAGTTACAGTACCGCTTTGTACTGATTTAATATGATTTGCATTAATCTCTAAACCAAGTGGTATTTCATCTTCTTTAGAAGAAGCATTTGCTCCCATAGAGGCTGCAGTTTCTGCTAAAGCGATTGTAGCTCCTCCATGTAAATATCCAAATGGTTGTTTAACGTTATCGGTAACTGGCATTGAAATAGCAATATATCCATGTTTAACATCTAATGTCTTCATTTGAAGATGATCTAATAAATTCATATTTTTATCCCCCATTCACTACTATAATACCATAGCAGCAATGAAACCAAATATGATTAAAGGAATATTATAAATTAAGAAGTTAGGTATACACGTATCTCTAATGTGATCATGTTCCCCGTCTACATTTAATCCTGCAGTTGGTCCTAATGTTGAGTCACTCGCTGGACTACCTGAGTCTCCTAATGCACCTGCTGTACCTATGACAGCTATAAGCGCCATTGCACTTAATCCTATTTCTTCACCAAATGGTATAAATAAACTTGCAATGATAGGAATTGTCGCAAATGATGATCCTATTCCTAACGTTACAACTAAACCTATTAAGTACATCATAATGATACTAAACGCTTTGTTGTCTCCTGTAATAGTCGCTAAACTCTTAACAAGCGCACCAACTTCATGTGTCTCATTCATAACACCTGCAAATCCATTTGCTGATAAAATTACGACACCGATATAAGCCATAATTTGAATACCTTCTACTAATTTAGCATCTAAGTCTCTCCATTTATATAATCCAGAGAAGAAGAAGATTAAAATACCTGCTAACGCACCGAATATCATAGATTCTGTAAAAGTCTGCACTATAAAAGTAGCTAAAATGGCAATAACCGTAACCACTAGAGGGTATGTTTCTAATTTTCCAATTTCTTCGTCTTCTTCGACTTTAATTTTTTTATATTTTCTAGGTTTCCAATATATGATGATGGCTAAAATTAAACCAAATACATATCCCATACTTGGAATGAGCATTGCTTTCCAAATATCATTAAAAGCAATATCAATATTTGTTTTTTCAAATGAATCAAAAATGATGGACTGGAATATGTGACCATATCCGTATGGTAATAATATATACGGGAAACATAGTCCAAAGCCAATTACTGTAGCAATAAGTCTTCTGTCCATTTCTAATTCATTAAATAAACTGATTAATGGAGGTATAAGAATTGGAATAAATGCAATATGAACAGGAATAATATTCTGACTCAATATTGAGATAACAAGTAAACTCGCAACTAAAATGATTTTTATTTTTACTCTGCTATCTTTAGAATTTTCCTTTTTCACTGATTGTATGATTTTTCCGACGATATAATCTGTTATACCGCTATATGATATTAAAGCTGCAAATCCACCTAATAGCGCGTATGATAAAGCAACTTCAGCCCCATCAACAATAGACGTTCCAAAAGTAGCAATCACTTTGTCTAGAGACATACCACTTAATAATCCGCCTACTAAAGCGCCAATAAATATACTTAATACTACATTTAATCTTAATAAACAAAGTATAATCATAATTATAACTGCTACTAACACTGCATTTATTTCCAAAAAACCCTCTCCTGTTCTTTAACTCTCTACCACGATAAAGTAAAATGATGAACTTATCATATCAGTTGATTGAAAACATGTCAATAACAGCTGCTTAATTCTAAATTTTCAGATAAATACTATAAAAAAATAACCCTGCTCGACAAATTAATAGAACAGGATTACTTTTTATAATTTATTTTATTTTATTTTTCAAAAAGTGAAGTACAGTAGGAATCATAGCACCAGTTGCACCTTTTGGTCCACGATAAGTATCTTTTTCTGTATCAGCAGAACCAGCAATATCAAAATGTAAATGAGGTACGTCTTCACTGAAATGCGTCACAAAAGCTGCTGCAAATAACGCTTTACCATGTTTATTTAAAACACAGTTTGTTAAATCAGCTACATCCGAAGATTGAATATCTTGCTTTTCTTCATCAGTAATTGGTAACTCAAAGCTCACTTCATTTGAATATTTAGAAGCTTCTTTAACTGCATCTAAATATTGGTCGGCATCACTAGAGAATATACCTGTTTTACCAAGTCCTAACGCAGCTACAACAGCACCCGTTAGCGTCGCAAAGTTCATAATTAATTCTGGTTTGAATTGTTTAGCATAAGTGACACCGTCAGCTAGTACAAGTCTTCCTTCAGCATCGGTATTCGTAATTTCAACCGTTTCACCACTTAAGGATGTAAATACATCGTCTGGTTTCATAGCTTTATTAGATATCATATTTTCTGCTAATGGCAACACTGCTACAATATGAATTGGCAATTCTAAACGAGCTACAGCATTCACCATTGCAACTACATTACTAGCACCACTCATATCATATTTCATTGAAGGCATACCTGTTTTTGATTTAATTTGGTAACCGCCAGAATCATACGTTACCCCTTTACCAACTAATGCTATTGGAGCATCAGCTGAACCTTTATATTCTAACGTTACTAACCTCGGAGGATTAATAGATCCTTTACCAACTGCGTCTATTAGACCGAAACCTTCTTCATTAATAGCTTGTTCATCTTTAATAGAAACTTCTACGTTCGTATCTTCAAAGTTTACTTTAATTTGATTAGCAAAATATTCAGGCGTCAGTATATTTGGAGGTGTTTGAGAGAAAGTACGTGCTAAATTAATGCTATCTCCTAGCACTTCTCCTTGTTTGAAACTCGTTAAAATATCATCATTCGTTTCTGTTATAAACGTGACTTTAGTTTCAATTGGAGCAGATTTATTAGATTTATAATTATCAAAATTAAATACTGATTGTTGAGACATCCATCCAAGATGATATAAGCGTGATTCATTCGTGACATTTTGAGAAACGAATGTGTTATCTAATAAATTAACTTGTTCAATTTTATTCAAGCTTAAATAACGACTTAATTGACCGTAAATTTTTTGATAATCTTTCTCTTTGATTTCTTTTAAATTTCCTAAACCAACAGATATTAATTTAACAATTTGATTATCGATGATGACAGCAGAAGACGTAATTTCTCCTAATTCACTGCTTATAACTTGTTGTTTTTTCATATCATCTAATTGGTTATTTAATATGTTATTTACTTCATCAAAATTTTGCATTTGATTAAAATGACTCGGACAACCTATAACAATCGGATGATTATTTGTAGAATACTGTTTTTCAATTTGTAATTTCATATATATTTCCCCTTTTTTAAAACATTGAATAACCGCTTCTTCTTAAATTACGAATAACAAAACCAGCTACTATTGCGCCAACCCATCCAGAACCTAGCATTAAAATATCTGCAGTATGTATATGTGTTATTCCAGTTAATAACTTTGAAAATGCTGTAGAAGGATTAGTGAAATACATTGTTGTTGATATTTTATCAACGATAGCAAATATAACCAATGGATATAATATAACCATCAACCATGTTGTTTTTAGTAGCATGTTCAATATAAAAGCAATACCAAAGAATAATACGAAAAACAATGCCATTGATATAATGACTTGTGGTAAAGATATCATGGCTAACCTCCTTTAAAAAAAGAGACCCGCCTAATGCAGGTCTCTTACTTAATTATCTTGCAATTAAAATTTACCTTTTTTATAGGCTAAACCAAGTCCACCGATTTTGAAGATGGCACGAGTATCAATAACTTTTTTCATGAATGCTGCTTTTTTACCAGTGATTTCACGGCCCATAACAACACCAACACCATCACGGCTACCTAGAGAACAAACAGTACCTTTGTCATCGTAACTAAATGGTTCAGTTTTTTCACCATTGAAGATGTTTTTGATGTTTTCTGCTAAGTGTTCACCTTGTTGCATAGCAATTTGTGCTGTAGTTGGTAATGGACGTTTGTTGTCGCCTTCACCAACCATAACTGCTGAACAGTCACCAATAACGAAGATATCGTCATAGTTATCGATTGATAAGTCGTCTTTAACAACAATACGACCGCGTTTAACGCCATCAAATGATTCTTCCATTAGTTTGCTACCTCTAACACCTGCAGCCCATATAGCAGTGTTAGCTTCTAATGTTTCTTCTTTATCATTTACTTTTACTACGAAGCCTTTTTCGTTACAAGCAACGATTGGAGTTGAGATTTTGAATTCTACACCACGAGCTTCTAAGTATTGAACAACGTAATCAACTAATTCTTCTGAGAACATTGGTAACATTTTTGGTGCTGCTTCAACACAAGTGATTTTCACTTTAGATTGATCTACACCGTATTTTTTACATAACTCAGGAACACGCTCAGTTAATTCACCTAATAATTCAACACCAGTAAATCCTGCGCCACCTACAAGAATAGCTAAATCATTTTCATCTTTTTCTTTAGATGAAGCATAATTTGCAAATCTATCTTCTAAATGTTTCGCGATACGACGAGAAGTATTAATGTTTTCGATTTGAAGAGCATGCTCTTTCATACCTTCAATTCCGAATGTTTCACTTTCAAATCCTAACGCAACAACTAAAATGTCGTAATCAAATACACCATTTGATGTTTCAACATTTTTAGAATCTTTGTTAATTTTAGTTACTTCTGCTTTTACGAAGTTTACTTTGTTTCTATCAACTACTGAAGTTATTGGGTATAAAGCATCTTCATAATTTAACGTACCTGCTGAAGTTTCATGTAACCATGTAGCTTCATAGTGGTAGTCATTTTTGTTAATAAGTGTAAGCTCAACATCTTGGTTAGAAACTAATTTTTGTAATTTAGTTATAGTTTGTAAGCCTGCATATCCTGCCCCTAATACAAGAACTTTTTTGCGTTCAAATCCCATTATTTTCACCTATACTTTCTAAATATTGTTTGACACCTGAAGGGATGTCGTGTCACTTTGTGTTTTTTGTCACAAGCAATTCTAATACTCTTTACATACAAAGTATATTGTATATTTTTATCAATATAATTTCAAGTGTCACACACTATTAATATTAAGGGATTAACAATTCTCTGGTGTACCTGTTACAGTTTTAGTTTTGAATGAGCTTCCGCAACCGCATGAAGCAATTGCATTCGGGTTTTCAATAGAGAATCCGCCACCCATTAATGATGTTTTGAAATCAATTGTAGTGCCATTTAAAATTGGTGCATCTTCTTTGTCTACTAAGACTTTCACACCATAAAATTCTAATTCCATGTCATTTTCAGATGGTTCTTCTTCTGCTGACATTCCGTATGATAAACCTGTGCAACCTCCACCTTTAACAGAAACTTTTAAGTAACCGTCTGGCATACCATTACTTTCCATCATATCCTTAACTTCATATGCTGCTGCTTCAGTTAAAATTACTGTTGACATAATTTATTCCTCCTTAAAAAATCCAATTTTCTTCTATATGACTATATATATTTTCTAGTAATTCTTCCGGTGTCTCGCCCTTGACCATATCGCCATTTACTAATGCATATAACCCTCTTGCACATGGTCCACAATTTTGTAGACAACCATATTCTAGTACGTCTACATCTGGATCATTGTCGAGCTTGTTAAACACTACATCAGCGCCTTTAGCCAAGTTTGATATACAAAATTCGACAATCGGGTTCAATGTATTCACCTACTCACTTTCGTTTCATTATCTATTTTAACATTCATTGTAGTTTATGCCAAAAACGATTATACTAAATGTATACTTATATATTATAAAATATATACATACAAATTTATAGAAATTTGATTTATGGACAAAGGAGAATAACGATGAAAAGCTTAGTATTATTAGGGGGCGGATACGGTAATATGCGTTTGATGAAGGAAATTATCCCTAACGCTTTACCTTCCGATTATTCAATTACGCTGATTGATCGTATGCCATTTCACGGTTTAAAAACTGAATTTTATACTTTAGCAGCAGGTACAAAACCAGACAAAGAAATTCGAGTAAATTTTCCAAATGACAAGAAAATCAATACCGTATATGGGGAAATTACAGATATTGATTTAGACAATCAAATTATTTCTGTAGGAGACACAAGAGTCGACTATGATGAACTTGTAATTGGTCTGGGTTGTGAAGATAAATATCACAATGTTCCTGGCGCAAAAGAATACACACACAGTATTCAAACTATCCAAAATGCACGAAAAACGTACCAAGCAATATTTGACTTACCAAGTGGTTCTACTGTTGGGGTTGTGGGAGCCGGTTTAAGCGGCATTGAATTAGCAAGTGAACTACGTGAGAGCAGAGAAGATATCAAAATTAAATTATTTGATAGAGGTGCAAGAATTCTCCCAGCATTTCCAGAAAAATTAAGTAAATTCGTAGAAAAATGGTTTGCTAAACATAATGTTGAAGTCATTCCTGAATCAAATATAACGAAAGTTGAACCGGGTAAATTATACAATAACGATGATGCTCAAGACATAGATTTAGTAGTTTGGACTGCTGGTATTCAACCAGTAGAAATCGTTCGAAATTTACCGGTCGATACTAATGACGGCCGTAGAGTTATCGTCAATCAATATCATCAAATTCCGACATATCCAAATGTATATATTGTTGGTGATTGTGCAGCTTTACCACATGCACCGAGTGCATATTTAGCAGAAATACAAGCTGATCAAATTGCTGAAGTAATGAAACTAAAATGGGCAAATAAACCATTACCAGAAAAAATGCCAGAACTTAAACCACAAGGATTTGTGGGCTCATTAGGAGAAAAACAAGGCTTTGCCTACTTAATGGAACAGACTGTTACCGGTCGATTAGCAAGAGTTATTAAGTCTGGTGTTCTATGGTTATATAAATATCATAACGGATAAGAAAAGTAGCAGAATTCTGCTACTTTTTTATTTCTCATCCACGTGTTCATCTATGAATTTTGTAATCGGTTTGAGTTGAATATAACCATCTGCAACTAATTCATCATTGATTGTAACAAGCGGATAAAATAATTCATCTTCTTTTATTCTTTCAATGAATTGTTGATCATGATCGGTTAAATTTTCAGTTTGTTTCATAAAATCAATATACGTAAATTCGAAGTCTATATGATTATATTTTCTCCCTAGTATAGCTTGCAACCATTCATAAGTGTCTTTTGATGAGGGTGCGTTCACACAACTGGCACAAATAACATCTGCACCATATACGACAATACTTGCTTTGGACATTTATAAAATCCTCCTAGTTCCATAAATAGATTTTTTACGTTATTTCTATTATAATAGATTAATAAGATTAATGTATCTAATAACACTTGATGAGAGGAGTATTAATATATGACTACCGAACAACAAACAATGTTTGATCAAGTTAGTGATGTACTTGAGAAATTAAGACCATTCTTATTACGAGATGGTGGCGACTGTGAATTAGTAGACGTGGATGATGGGATTGTTAAATTACGCCTATTAGGAGCTTGTGGTACTTGCCCAAGTTCTACTATTACATTAAAGGCTGGCATAGAGCGTGCTTTATTAGAAGAAGTACCTGGTGTCGTTGAAGTCGAACAAGTATTCTAACTTAATCATAAAATAATGAACCTAAATATATAAGACATCTATAGAGAGTCAAGGATTTATCCATTAGAATATCTAATGGATAAATCCTTTTTTAATTTCAAGCTTTCAAAATATTTTTTAAATAAAAAAAGTAGAAATTCAATATTTATAATGAATTTCTACTGTTTTTGTAGTGATAATTATTTCTGTCTGAATTATTAATTGTATTTTCTACTCACATTTTCGTTGTATTCTCCGTTTATATGATTCAACATTTGCTCATTAATATAAACCCAACCTTTCCATCCAATATGGACTGCATCAGTGATTACATAAGGTTCATATTCTTTGTCAGTTAAATCATAAACTTTCATATTATTCGAAGTGATTGTATGATTTATTTTTTGATATACCGCTTCTCTCTTCATTTTATCAACGTGTATATGATCATACCATTTACCGTTAGCAGGTATAACAATAAATAAAGGGTCTGCTTTTGCTTCTTTCAATGTATCTATTAACAACTGTAAATCATCAAATTCTACTGAGTTTTTATTAAATTCATAACTTCGATTAAAACGTTTCCTTTGTTGTTTTAATAAACTCCAATATTGATCGTTCATACCAAATTTATTAGAGGTTGAATTTTGCTCACCATATTGAGAAGCATATAATTTCATTGTTTCCCAATCCATTTTTTGAAAATGTTTATTGTGCGAGTGCTGTAAAGGTGATTTTTCTTTACCAAAAAGAGATTTCAATGCATCATGCTTTTCATGAATACTGTATTCAAAATTATTCATGAAAGTGCCTTCTTTATATTGATGATTTTTCGATTTAATAATAGATTTTAAATAAGGATCAGATTTTAATTGTTTAAATTCTATCAATCGTTTAGCAAATCTATTCTTTATTTCAGGACTTAATGTTTCACTAACAAATAAATGATCTGCTTGTAATGGAGAGAATCTCGCACTAAAATTATCGTTAGTTAAACCATAATTCGTAAACCATTGAGGTGAAATAATAATCGCTAATTTTTTCCCTTTTAGGTTATGAGATTGGCTCCCAATATTTACAGCATGAATCAAGTCAGTAGACCCGCCTGTACCAATTAAATAAGGTTTGAGTTTAGCATTTTTATCATTCAGTATGTACGCAGGATGAAATATATCTTGTTTCTCTAATTCACTAGAACCAAAAATGGGATAGTATTTTCTACTTTGTAACATTTCAGTTTGCGAGTGTACACCTTTTAATATTGAATCATTTAATGAGGTAGCTTCTTTATTGATATTTTCACTTTTTGAAAACGCAGAAAACCATTCTACTGGCATTAATAGAAATAGACCAAACAGTATACCACTAAAAATTAATGGTAATATTAGCTTTATTTTCATTGTAATTCCTTAAGCACTTCTATGATTTTATTTGGTGTTGCCCACTCATCTCTATCAAAATCAGTAATTGTAACGTCAATCCCTAAATTATTTTGAATTTCTATTAATAATCCAACTGTAGCGAATGAATCTATTATACCTTCGTCGAATATTGCAATATCTGGATTTTCTTTAACAATATCATTTTCTGCAACTTCTGCTAATATATCTAAAACTTTTTCTTCAAAACTCATAATTTAACTCCCTTTTTTTAATGTATTAACTTTCCTGAGAATAATAAAAATCCAAATGCAACACTATGGAATGTAATTAGTATCGCTATAAAATTGGTTACTTTATTATTAAATTTAGGTGGATGTTTTTTTCGCCATTGTTCGTAATAGCCATAACCTATGAACAGCATTGCGTGATATAAACCATATAGTATGTAATTTATTTCAATTCCATGCCACACACCCATAATTGCAAAGTTTAATAAAAATCCTAAATTAGAAATAAGCAATTTATCTTTAATTAGTTTCTTTTTTGAAACAAAGAATACAAATCTCATATAAACGCAATCTCTAAACCAGAATGACAAACTCATGTGCCATCTATTCCAAAAATCTTTAATATTCTTAGATTGAAAAGGTTTATTAAAGTTGACAGGTGTTTGAATACCGAACATATAGCTAAATGCGATAGCGAATAAGCTATAACCAGCAAAATCAAAGAATAAATAAAAACTATAACCATACATATAAAATAAGTAATTTAAAAACGTATGATCTGTCTCAATTGGTATCGTTTTTAAGACTAATTCATTTATATAAAATGCGATAATATATTTATATAAAAATCCCATAAATACCAAATGGATAGCTTTGATTAACTGATTATAATATTCCTCACCTGATGGAATTTTATTTTCATCTTTAATAAATCTTTTGTATCTATCAATTGGTCCTGATGAAATAGTTGGAAAGAAAGTGATAAAATCTATTAATTTTAATACTTCTATTGATTTAATTCTTTTATCGCGTATTTCCATTATTAATTGGACTGTCTTAAATGTGATATAAGAAATCCCTAAGAAACCTATAAATTCTATCACTTTATTTCCATGTATCGTTATTTGATATTCACCTAGCCAACTACTTTGAAGTACTTTAACGAGTATTAAAGGTAATATTGATAGAAATACCATAAAAGCAAACATCTTAAATTCGTTTACTTTTTTAGTGATATTAATGTAACTTTTTATTAACAGCACTTGATAAATAACATATAAAGTAAAGAAAATAAGTTGATAGCTCAAATACTTATTATCAAATATATTCTTATTATCGTCTGAGAAAATAAGAACGAGCATAACAATTGTGATGAACCTATTATATATAAGACTTCTTTTACCAATTAACCCTAGTATTATGACTGGTAACATCAACAATAAAGTAATAAAGAAATAAGTAAAATCGCCATATGGAATCATGATTCTAACTCCTCTAATACTTTATTTCGATTTAATTTACCATTTGGTGTTAACGGTAAATGATCGGTAAATTTAAACTTTCTAGGAATCATATACTCTGGTAAATGTTGTTTAAGTTCTTGTTTCATCTTGTGTATTAATTCCATATCACTTTCAAGACTTTTTTCTAATAAAACAACCGTCGCATATAAATACTGAACTTTCTCACCTTTTTTAATTGGTGATACAACAGCTTGCTTAACTTGTGGCAAACGTTCTAAAATTAATTCTATTTCTTCTAATTCCATGCGATATCCATTAATCTTTATTTGAAAATCTATTCTACCTTGTATGAACCAATAACCTTCTTTATACTCTGCTTTATCTCCTGTGTAATAATGTCTTGTATCGCTTTCAATTCTAAAAGCTTTTTCATTTTTTTCCTTATCTTTTAAATAACCTTTACTAACACTTCTACCACTAATAATGAGCTCTCCATTATCAGCTAATTTAAGCTCTGAATGTTCCCTTACTTTCCCAACTGGTAAAGGGTTAAATGAATCAAGTATATCTTGAGTTATTTGTATACTCGTCACTGCGACTGTAGCTTCTGTTGGACCATATGTATTGTAAACAGTTGCTTCTTTATATTTCTCTATAAGTTTTTGAGCAGTTTTGTGACTGAATATCTCACCACAGAAGAAAAATTGTTTTAAGTTAGGATACGTATTATCGTCAAACCCTGGTAACAATAAGCACATTTCAACAAAAGATGGCGTAGAGACCCAACTCTCAATATGTCTATCATTTAACATTTCATAAAGTTCTCTTGGTTTCTCAATCATTTGTTTATCAACAAGCTCTAGAGTACCACCTGACATTAAGCATGGATAAATTGCCATTACAGATAAATCGAATGAAAATGGTGCTTGGTTCAGCCATTTCTTACCTTCGCCTAATTGATTGAGTTTTAGCATCCATTCAGTAAAATCTAATAAACTATCATATGTAATCTGAACGCCTTTAGGTAGCCCCGTGGACCCCGAAGTAAAAATCGTATAAACAATATCTGTCATCTTCAATTGTTTAGTACCTTCGAGGTTAATAGATGCCTCTTTACATTCATTTACAGTTATTTGTTTAATATTCTTTTTATCTAATAAAATTTCAGTAGTATTGAATACATACTTTGGTTCAACTTTATCTATAATGTGTTCTATTCGTTCTTTAGGTATGGAAGTATCAATTGGAACGTAACCTATACCCGCTTTAATACTTGCTATCATACCTACAATCATAAATGGTGACATATGACCATAAATTACAAGAGGCTGAGATGTATCTTTTAACAAAGTTGCTAATTTACTTGAATAAATATCTAAATCTTTATATGTCATCATATTATTTCTATAGCAAATCGCTTCATTATCACCATGATTATCGCTCATGTATGATAACTGTTCTATGACGTCTCTCATAAACATACTCCTTTACTAAAACTCATTGTAAATGAAATTATTGCTCGCACTTCCACCAGCATAAATCCAAAATAAAATAAGCATGATTAGGAAATAGAAAATGGTTAAACTAAATAGTTTAAAATTCTCAGAGTTAATAAATTCTCTAATTTTTTCCATTGATAATCTCCTTTTGTTTTTATTCTATTTTTATATTATATGTATAATTAAGATTTTTATCAATCAAAATATGTAAAAAACTTGAATTAAAAGGAAGTTTATTGAATATGATTACATCGTTTTTAAAGGTTTAAATAGCTTTAAAGCGCTAAATATAAAGGAACTTATATTATTAAAAACTTCCAATTGTTATAACATAAAAGCAGAGGATATTCTTATTGATTTAAGAATATCCTCTGCTTTTATTTAAACTATTTATTAACCGGTGTAATTGGTGAATCTCCATTTATAATTTTTTCTGCGTTATCAACGCAAAGTTGAACCATATTATTTCTCGTTTCAATTGAACTACTACCTATGTGTGGGACAACAATAATTTCATCCATATTTAAAAATGGGTGGTCATTTGCTATTGGCTCGTTTTCAACGACGTCTAATGCTGCTCCACGAATTTCATTTTGTTTAATAGCTTCAATTAAATCCGATTCGATGACATGTCCACCTCTACCAATATTTACAAAGATAGCTGATGATTTCATCTTACTGAAAGTTTCTTTATTGAATTTACCTTTTGTTTCCTCTGTTAAAGGTGCTGTACATACAACGAAGTCGCTTTCTGTCAATAAATCATCCATTGATTTATATGTTACACCTAATTCTTGTTCGGCTTTTTCTTTTCTGGAACGATTATGATAAAGAACATTACAGTTAAAACCTTTTAACCTTCTAGCAAATGCTTCACCTATTGATCCCATTCCATATACCCCAACTGTAGAACCATGAATATCCTGACCAGCTAACAAGTAAGGTCCCCAACTTTGCCATTTTCCATCTTTTACGTATTCTACCGCTTCAACAATTCTTCTGGCAGCTGTTAACATTAGTGTGAATCCTAATTCAGCCGTTGTTTCAGTTAACACATCAGGTGTGTTCGTAACAATTACACCTTTACTTTTAGCTAGTTCAAGGTCGATGTTATCATAGCCAACTGCTAAATTTACAACACCTTTAACATTCGTAGCAGAATCGAAAAATGATTGATCGATTTTTTCACTAAGAGTGGTAATGACAACTGTAGCCTCTTTAGAACGTTTTAAAAATTCTTCTCGGGGCATTGGTTCTAACTCGCTATCCCAAACATCTACTTCAGCAAATTGCTTCATTTGATCTATGAACTCTTGAGGTAATAATCTTGCAACTAATATTTTATCTCTCATTCTTCTCATCTCCTAAACAATTTATTCAATAATTTCTAGTAAGTTTTTAATACTATAAGTAGGCAACACTTCTTTTCTCTGAATTTCTTCAAATGTTGTAACACCCGTATGAACATGTAATGTATCTATACCACTATTAATACCAGCTAAAATATCAGTATCATAAAGATCACCTATCATGATACATTCTTCTTTAGCATGACCAATTTTTTCTAATGCTTGTTCCATAATAATAGTTTCTGGTTTTCCTATAAATATAGGTGTTTGGCCAGTTGATACACTCACTACGCTCGTTAAAGAACCGTTACCTGGAAGAAAACCTCTTTCTTTCGGAATAGAAACATCTTTATTTGTTGAAATAAATTTAGCACCATTACGAACTGCAAGACAAGCTACAGTTAACTTCTCGTATGTAATTTCTTCATCTAATCCCATTACAACATAATCAACATGCTCATCATCTTTAACAATTAATCCGGCATCATTTAGTGACTTTCTAAGTCCAGTGCCACCTACCATGTATACAGTTGCACCAGGAGATTCTTCACTAATATATCCAGCTGTCGCCATAGCTGTAGTAATCACATGTTCACTAGAAGTATGAAAACCTATTTCATTTAATTTTTCCGCTACTTCTTCAGGTGTCTTTGAAGAATTATTCGTAACAAATAAGTAGTCTTTATCTTCTTTATTCAAATAATCTATAAATTCAATGGCACCTTCAATAACTTGTGAACCTTTATACATCGTGCCATCTAAATCTATTAAATAACCTTTATAATCTTTCATTCTTATCTCCTTCTCCAAATGCAGTTACGGCTACATTTTCATTCTCTAAAAAGTGTTTCGTATCAACAATAGATTGTTTATAAAAAGGCACTGCTTTTTCAAAACCTTTTCTTAATTCATCGTGGTTAATTGATTCATAATTACGTGTTAATTCTTTTCTAAAATCAATTGAGTTTCTGATTTCTTCTGCAGTAGTAGGTTGGAATACTTTTTCTAATTCCATAATATCAATGACATCTTTGTAATTACCCGGATCTCTTAAAATAAATGCATCGATAATTAAATTACCTATATCTACCACAGATTCAATCATCATGTGAGCGATTCTTTCTAAAGCATATTTTGAATTTTTTTCTGTTTCAAAATCTTGTGTAAGTTGTTCTAAATATTCTAATTTAAGATTAAGTGTTTTAATATCTACAAAATACATGTAGATCCCTCCTATTCATCTATTATGATATCATAATTTTGAATTGTAAGGCATTGCTCTGTATACTAATAAGATAAACGAAGCTTTAAAATAAAGGAGCCATAACAATGATAGAAATGTTTTTATATGACGACCAAAGCGAAGCAAAAATTCAGTTCGTAGGTTTTGTAGGCGAACATAGTCGATATGATTTAACTTTAATTTATACAGATCGTCATTTCGGTAAGACAATCGTATTAAACACACAAAATAATACTTTTGGCATAATTGGTAAAGACGATTTAGAAGAAGAAGGTTATATCAGTCATGTTCTAGGTTTATCAGAAGAAGAAGGCGATGAAGTAACAGAATATTTACATGAAGTAATTGATATATAAATAAAAAACCATAAAAATAAGAGGGTGGGACATAAA
>X87_Garden_Dormouse__coassemble_115_pt1 | contig 16693 bp, 20 predicted proteins | sample X87_Garden_Dormouse__metabat2_low_PE_004 | metagenome-assembled genome bin X87_Garden_Dormouse | reverse complement strand
CTCTTAACCTTTATAGCTGTGTTCATTAGCCGTTCTCTATTTAGAGATAGCACAACTTAAATAATTTATTAATAAAAAAAGAGTAAAGACATCTACAGTGTGTAAATGTCTTTACTCTTTTTTATTGTTAACACTTTTTGCTTTATGCTAAGCCTAGTTTTTCTAGTCCAAGTTCTTCTACTGTTAGACCTTCTTCAAAGAATTCTCTTTCTAGAATTGTCGATGCAATAGCGATAATTGCATCTATATTAGGTGTCTCTACGCCGATAACTTTCCCTAAACTTGACCAAAGTACTAATCCGTATGCAATATCTTCTGTAAGATAGCGATTGTCTACTGAATTTGGTCCATGTATTTGAGAAAAGACAGGACTGTCATTAAATAATTTATTAAGAGGAACGTTTTCGTCTTCTATTGATAAATAACCTCTTTCAATACGAGCACCTTTAGCAGTATTTAACTCAAACCCTAATTTTCTTCCGAGTGCCAATCTTTCTAATTCTACAGCATGAAGTAATTTTACCGTATGAGGTGTAATACCTTCTGAATACAATGAGAAATCTTTTGAGTAATCTATTCGACCAACGTTTAATAAAGTTGGGCCAGGATGTACTTCTGGGTTACCGTTTTCTAGGTTTGTTTTCCATAAACTTTCTTCTTTAACAACATAAGGGTATAACTTCTCTACTAATTTAAAGCTTTCATTTAAATAAGTTTTATAATATGTTGAAAAGTGCACTTTTTTCACATTTAAAGATAAGTTTACTTCTGCAGTATCATAATTAACACGTGTAGCATACGTTAATGTGTTAACTTCAGCAAATTGTGGTCTAAAATCAATATGCTTAGATTCTAATACATTAATAAACCTAATAGATCCCATTGCTGCTGCCATATTAAAGAGTATTAATTGATTCTCTTTAACAAAAGGCGCCATCGTTTTAGCATAATGTTCTATAAATGATGATGGTATAATCATTTGAATTAATTCTGCATCTTTCAATACATATTCAATATCATCACTAATATTCGTGAATTTTATAAACTTACTATCGCCTTCATTATTAAATTCAAATCCACCTTGTTCAAAAGCTTTATCAAATTTATTTATAGACTGGTTTCGGCAATATAATTTAACCTCGTGACCTTTATCTATCATATCTAAAGCAGCTGTTACTGCACCATTACCTGAGCCAACAATTGCAATTTTCATTTTTAAAACTCCTTTCTTTTAGTATCATAAATAATTGCTTATTTTATAAATACCCAAGAAATTTTAACATAATGATTACAATTATTAACTAAAAACGTTTAAAAATTTTATTTTTCATTTAATTCTTTCGTTGATACACGCTCTATAACACCAGTTATAACGTTAATGATGGTATCAATATCTTTATCTTCAATAACTAATGGAGGTGCCAAACGAATAATATTTCCTTGTGTTTCTTTACATAAAACACCTTGTTGATTAATTTCTGATACTATTTCTTGTGCATTTTCATTGAGTTCTATTCCCATAAATAAACCACGGCCCCTTACTTCTTTAATAATTGGACTTTTAATTTCTTGGAGACCCTTTAATAATTTATCTCCTAATTCTACAGAGCGCTCTGGTAGAGACTCATCGATTAACACATCTAATGATGCTATTGAAACCGCACAAGCCAATGGATTACCACCAAAAGTCGATCCATGTGTTCCAGGTGTCAGAACTTGCATAATATCATCATTAGCAGCTATTGCTGATATTGGATAAAAGCCACCACCTAAAGCTTTTCCGAGTAATATTATATCCGCTTCAACGTCTTCCCACTCAATTGCTAACATCTTACCAGTTCTGCCTAATCCGACTTGAATTTCATCAGCTATTAATAATATATTATGTTCATCACATAATTCTTTAACTTCTTTAATAAAGTTCTTTGGTGGAATATTGACGCCACCTTCACCTTGTATTGGTTCTAATATAATAGCTGCAGTTTGAGATGTGATTTTAGAAGATAAATCCTCAATGTTTCCAAATTCACTATATTTTATATTGCCAGCTAGCTCACCAAACCCTTCTTTATATTGATCATTTGATGATAAAGATAATGAGCCTATTGTTCTGCCATGGAAATTACCTTCCATCGCTATAATTTCAGCATCATGCGCATTTAAACCTTTCACATCTTGTGACCATTTTGTCGCAACTTTAATCGCTGTTTCTACCGCTTCAGTTCCAGTATTCATCGGCAAGACTTTATTTTTATTCGTGAGTTTGCATACTTTTTCTTCCCACACGCCTAAATTATCACTATATAAAGCTCTTGAAGTCATCGTAATCTTTTGGCTTTGTTCCAAGAATGCTTGAATGATTTTTGGATGACAATGTCCTTGATTTAATACAGAGAAACCTGACACACAATCAATATATGTATTACCTTCTGAATCTTTAACATATGCACCTTTACCTTCTGTCAAAACAATATTTAAAGGGCTATAGTTATTCGGGCTATACTTTTCAGTTAGTTCAATATAATTATTCATTTAACATCCACCTTCATAATAAATATTCTATATTTCGTATTATTATTCATATATGATACATATTATCGGAGAATAAGTCAAAATAAAAAGAGAAGTTTTTCACTTCTCTTTTAATAATTTAATCTATTTAATTTAATAAATCTTTGATTGCTTCATCAATTTCTGGATATTTAAAAGGAAAACGCATCTCTAATAATTTCTTAGGAAATACTCTTTGTACATCTAATATCATTGTCGATTGTTCACCTAAGACCGCCCTTAAAGCAAATTTTGGTGCTGGCAAGAAATGCGGTCTATTTATAGTTTGAGCAATGGTTTTTCCTAACACTTTTTGACGCACAGGGTTTGGACTACAAATATTATACACACCTTGTTTATCTTTATTATTAATTAAAGTTGTTATGGCCTCTTTTAAGTCTTCAAGATGTATCCAGCTCATCCACTGTTCTCCTGAACCTAAAGAACCGCCAACAAAGAATTTATAAGGCTTAACCATTGTAGTCAAAGCTCCTCCCTTATTAGAAAGAATGATACCAAATCTACCGATAACGACTCTTGTTCCTAATTCTTTAAATAATAATGCTGTTTCTTCCCATCTTTCAACGACTGTAGATAAGAAGTCATGAGATAAGAATTGATCATATTCGTCATAAGATACAACTTTGGAAGGTGGATAATAACCAACTGCGCTCGCGTTAAATAATACTTCTGGTGCATAGTCTTGTGCCTCAAAAAATTTAAACAAACGATTCGTTGATTCTATACGGCTATTCATAATAGTTTCTTTATAATCCTCTGTCCAACGGTTCATTAAACTAGCTCCGGCTAAATTGATTACAACATCTATTTTCGGTATTGCTTTTTCCCAATTGTCTTTCGACCAATTAATATAATATAAAGATGTATTGTTAGAATCTCTATCACTTCTCGTTAGAACATAGACCTCATCGTTATTTGCCAAATAATAATCAACTAGTTCACTTCCTACTAAACCTGTGCCACCTGTTATGAGTATTCTTTTCATTTTATCCCTACTTTAATTTAAGTTGTTTTATTTGTTCATCTATAATGGTACTATACCCTTAAATCAAAAAATGACCCATAATAAATAAACGACAAGGAGTAGTTATCATGCATATAAGAAAAGCAACGATTGATGACTTAAATATAATTGTAAAACTAAGAAAACAACAATTAATAGATGAAGGCTCAAACCCCATTATAGATATTGATCATGATTTAGAAACATTTTTTACAAATGTCATAACAGACGAATCTCTTTATCAGCTTTTAGCAGTCGAAAATGAAGAAGTAATTGCTACGGGCGCAATTATTTATTATCCATTTCCTCCTTCATACATAAACCAATCAGGAGAACGTGCATACGTAACTAATATATACACACATCCTAACTTTAGAGGTCGTGGCATCGCACAACAAATTATTTCTTTACTCATTAAAGATGCTGAAGCGCGTGACATTAAAAAAATATTTTTAGCTGCTTCTCCTTTAGGTAAACCCGTTTATAAAAAATTAGGATTTGAAGAAGCACCTGAATGGATGGAAATAAATTATGATTTATAAAATAACGTTAACTAATTAATTTTAAACCGATTGTACTTGCTAGTATGATTCCGATAAATAAAATTCTTTTTATATTTTTGGATTCACCGTAGAATATAATTCCTAATAGTGCACCACCGACAGCACCAATGCCTGTCCAAACAGCATAACTCGTACTCATCGAAATACTTTTCATTGCGATTGTTAAACAAATAAAGCTTAAGCCAAAGAATAACATGAGACCTAATAAAGATTTAACGTTATTTCTTTTTGAGTAAATATTAATGAAGAGTACGCCTAACATTTCAAATAAACCTGCCATAATTAATATTAACCAAGCCATTTTAACTTTCCTCCCCTTCTGGTGTAACTAATTTAAGACCTACTACACCGATGATAAGTGTGATGATTAAAATGATTTTGCCAATGACGACTGGCTGTCCGAAAAATACAAAATCAACAATTGTGACACCCGTAGCACCTAAACCAACATAAACTGCATACGATGTTCCAACAGGTAATGCTTTTGAAGCTGTTATTAATAAATAGAAACTAATTACAATAGCTATTAAAGTAACAATCCATTCTAATACGTTACTTGAATGTGTTAAACCAACTACCCAGACCACCTCAAATACTGCACCAATGATAATTTTTAACCAATTCATTATGATTCCTCCTCAAATTAAAAAGCCCGGGAAACTTATATTAAAAATAAGTCTCCCAGGCTTTTATCCTTCCGTGTCACAAGCATTAACTTGTGGCTTTCTCTCGGTCCAGGCTAACATTGTGTTACGGAACCCTAGAAAGCTTTATTAAATTAATTTGAATTATAGCAAATAGATTTTGACTGGTCAATGAAAGTATAATTCGTATCACAAATTAACAAATAACAACACAAATCATATATAATATATATAACAGACTATGATTTAAAGTAATTGAGGTGAAATCATTGAATCATACAGGATATCGTATTAAACAAAGAAGGGAAGAACTTGGATTTACAACATATAAATTAGCTAAACTAGCTGATGTAAACCAGTCTACAATTTCTCGTTATGAAACGGGACAGACTTCTAAACTAACGCCAAAAATGGTCGAAAAATTAGCTATCGCTCTTTCAACAACACCTGCGTATATCATGGGGTGGGTCAATGTCCCTGAAGCTTATGAAGACGAAGAAGACTCCATGCTCATTAATGAATCTATACAATTATTAAGATCTTTAAGTAAAGAGAAGAAAAGAGAAGTTTATCATTTAATAAAAGATATTTCTTCAAAATAATTTATAATGATTTTATAAAAATAAGCATATCACTTTTATCTAAAATATTAGTTAAGTGATATGCTTGTTTATTTTGAATTGGGAATTATGTCCTAAGTGCTTCTAAAATATTTGATTAATCTATTTGAATAGAACCCACATCGCTCGTAATTTTCACTAAATTATCTCCAGATCCTACTTTTTTATTTTTCAATTCTGGTTGATTGATTTTAGCATTACCGACGTCTTGTTCAATATCTAAAAATGTATTCTTTGGTGCTTCATTATATATTAGTTTAATAGCACCTGTGTCTGTCTTAATATTAAGTGGTTTATCAACTGGTACACCATTCATTTTAATTGTTCCTGTGTCTGCTTCTAATTTGCCACTTTCAAAATCTATATTATGCGTTGAAATTTTTCCAGTATCTGAATCCACTTTTAAATTTCCCAATTGTGAATTTGAAATATCTATCATACCTGTATCTACTTTAAATGTTGAAGTTTGAGATTTAATATCTTTAACGCTTAATTTCCCTGTATCTGTTTTTACATTTAAGCTATTTAATTCTTCTGGTACTGTAACTTCAATTTGTGTATGCATGTTTTTAAATAAATCAAAATTTATTATGTCAAATTGATTTTTAACATTAATATCTAAAGTATCGCCTCTAACCTTTGAGCTTACTTGGAAATCATCTTTGCTTCCAACTGATTTCACTTTAAATTGGTTACCTTTTTTAATTTTTACGGCTGCATCTTTTCCATTTACTTTGATATTCTTTATCTCACTTTGGTAAGTTTCATTAATAAGCGTTTCTTCACTCATGTTCTTTGCTGATTTTTGACCTTCTATTAACGTCATAGTGCCAAATACTATAAACAAAATTAATCCAGCACCAAATAATATCCATAATGTTTTCTTCATGATTTAGCACTTCCTTTAACGATAGAAATATTCCATCTTAAATATTTTACAAACAATTTATACGACCATTTCGTTAATAAATAAGTGACTGTAAATATCATTAAACCTAAACCAAAACTAGTTAGGACCACATAAACGTCAATTGATTGTATTGCATCAAATCCATTGTAAAGCCCTTTTACAATCAACATTGCTGGTGTAATTAATAAAGATAATGTTGTCACGATAAAACTAAATAAAATAGAAATAATAATGACAAATGGAATTAAAATAACAAAGAAATTTAATATTCCTAGTCCCATCACAGATATAATGGCTTGCCATACGTTACCCACTTTATTATTTGTTTCTGCTCTATCAAGTGCTAATGTCGCATTGAGCTCTTTAGCAATTTCTTTAGGATGTCCTAGCTCTTTAGCAATCATATCTTCAGTTTGTCCGTCTTCGATACCACTAATAAAATGAGTTTCATATTCATCTAGAATATCGGCACGTTCCTCATCAGAAATATTCTTCAAATGTTTATTTAACGTGTTTAAATATGTCTTTTTATTCATCAATTTCACTCTCCTCTAAAAATAAATCTACCGCTTCTGTAAAGCTCTTCCATTCATCCAACAAACTTTCTAACCTCTCAATTCCTAAATCCGTTATTTTATAATATTTTCTAGCTGGTCCTTCAGTTGAAGGTTTGTAATAAGTCGTTAAATAATCGTCTTTAACTAAACGTCTAAGTAATGGATAAACCGTTCCTTCAGATATCATGATTCTAGGTGTTATTTTTTGAATTAATGAATACCCATATTGGTCTTCACCTTTGATAATAAGTAATACTATAAATTCAAGTGCACCTTTTTTAAATTGTATATTCATAATTTTTCCCCCACATTATTCAGTACTAAACAATGTATAATAGCTGTTGCAAAAAATATACCACACACTATTAAACAATGCAAGGTACTGAACAATAAATAGTCTAGATATATTTATATCAAAAATTAAAAATGCTATATAAAAATAAATTCTCCTAATCCGAAAGTTAACATCTAACGGATTAGGAGAATTATCTTGAACAAGGATTTTCAAATCAAATACTATCTATTTAAGCATTATAATTTTTAAGCATTTTTAAATATTTTTTCTTTTTAGATCCTGAGAAATAAAAGTCATAATAACCATTTCTTTCAGTCACTTCATATTTAGTTAAACCAGTTATATCAAATAGTTGTTCTTTTGTAATTCCTTTTTCTTTAATTATGTTATTAAGTTTATCATTTAAAACTTCACTCGATATAAATAGATTAAAGTTTAGGAAAAATTGTATAATCCAGAACGCGCCCATCCATAAAGTGAATGTTGATGTTTTAAATATGGCTAAACATACTATGATTAAAATAGCTGGTAATACAAACGTAAATGTAAATCGAAGTGGCTTAAATTTAATATTTTCAATTACTGAATTCAATTAAAATCACCTCATTTAAAATTTTGATTTTCTAAGTTGTTTTTCAATAAATGTACGTTTTTCTTCTAAATGTTCCGGCAAATAAAGTGGTATTTCTTCGAAAGATTTTTGTTCGAACTTCACTTCGTCGATATTGAGTTTCATTGTTGCAACTTCAAAAAGCACTTGGTTAGGATCTCTATAATAAATAGATTTAAAGAAACCTCTATTTTTTATTGATGAGTGTTTCATATTCAATTTATCTAATGTCTTTTCAATTTGAACAAGTGCTTCCTCATCATTTGCTGAGATAGCTACATGATGAATACCCCCAAATCCTTGTTCTTCAAGTTTATTAAATGTGTCATGCACGATATGTATCTCATGATACATACTGTGTTGATTGTTATGCAATATCTCAACGGGTAATTGAGTATCGAAAAATGTAGTACGTTCGTACGCTTCCCAGTTGTATAATTTTTGGAAAAATTGTTTACTTGCCTCAGGATACTTTGTTCGCATATGTACAGAATCCAATGCAATAATTTGATGCTCTATAGGTATTATACCTTTTTCATCTGTGTAATAATCATCTAAATTCTCTTGTTCAGACATAACGATTAAACCTAGTGGTGTCTCGTCTGGACCTTCGAAGCGAATAAGACTGCGGTCAGTGTAAATTTCTAAACCATAGTGACAAACGTCAAGTTCATCGAAGCGTCTTTCCCAGTATTTTAAAGATTCTTTTGAAGGCACTTTAAATAATAATCTATCAAACGCATTCGTACCGAAATGATTATTAGTTCCCTCTTTCATTTCAAATAAAGTTACTTCAGTCCCAGGACGTCCGTATTTATCTGCAAAAAATATATGATACATTTCATAATTTTCTTGATTTACAGTCTTCATTAGCAAATTAAGACCTAATATATTACGATAGAAATTAAAAGATTGTTCTGCGTCATTATTTATAATGGATACATGGTGTATAATTGAATGGTGATTCATACACGACACCCCTTTCAAATTTATGGAGGAGATTTTATGGAATACTTCTTACAAGAAAATCAAAATAACAATACGCTTATTGTACTGTTTCACGGTACTGGGGGCAATCAATATCAGCTGCTACCTATTTCCGGTGAAATAATGCCAGATGTTAATACACTTAGCTTTTTAGGCAACGTTGGTGAAGGCACAGAAAGACGCTTTTTTGCACCACTGAAAAACAATCAACTTGATAGAGATGATTTTAACCATCGTACAAAATCATTCATACAATTTTGGAACCATTTCATTTACGAACATTCATATGATAAAGTCATATTTTTAGGGTACTCAAATGGAGCAAACTTTATACTTGGTCTGCTCGAGCAATCTTTAGCACACGTAGATCAAATTTTACTATTACATCCAGCTCAATTAAATTATAACATTTCAAAAAATTATCATAACACTTCTTTAATTATTACCGCTGGTGCTAACGATTATTCTGCGCTGCCAGGCGATGTGAAAGGTTTAGCAGAACAACTTAAACCTTACTTCAAAAAACTCCATTTTGAACTATTAGATAGCGGTCATGAGCTAGTTGATCCAGAAATAGAGTTATTAAAAAGTTTAATTTAACAATTATAATCTTCCAATTTTAATTTGGAGGATTATTTTTTATTTTAATATTAAAATCTTCCAAAGTTAAATGGTCAATCGCTTTTAACTTAAATAGTTGCGGATGCAATAACCAAATGATGCCTAATATAATAAAGAAACATCCTGTTAAACTAATCATGGAAATAGGATTAATCACTTCTAATAAGAAGCCTCCTATCAAGCTGCCCAATGGCAAACCTATCACACCTAAACTACTAGTAATGGATGTAATGCGTCCTAACATAAATTCTGGAATAATTGCTTGTCCAGCTGATAAAAATAAAATATTAGCTAATCCCACTGAAAGCCAACTGACAGCAAAGAAAGCAATATATAGATAAACGGGCAAAATAAACCCTACTAACAAACATACACCCGACATTAAAAATGTGATAACCATGATTTTACCGAACGGAAATTTCTTAATAAAACTTACAACTAAAGTCGATGAAACCATACCTAATGAAATAGCAGACAAGAATAATCCGTAGTATACAGGTTCATTTAAATAATGGGATAAGACCGGTAATGCTGTATAAACTATTCCAATACCAAAATTAACGGAAAAAGCACCAATCTGAAAAATCCATAGCAAAGAATGTCTAACAATATACATACCTTCTACTAAAGATTGCTTATATTCTTTGAAACTGAATTGATTCGTTATATTTTGGTTTGCTTTTATTTTAATTGTAGAATACACAATTGCTGCTACAACAAACACAATCGTATTCATAACATATAATGAATAAATGCTCACCACTGATATTAAAATAGATATAACAGTATTCAATACTAAATCCATACTTTGATTAGAAAAAGACATCATGGCATTACCGGTTACAATTTTATCTTTTGGTAATAACGAAGGGACTAATTTATTACTAATAGGATAAGACACTTCGCCTAATAGAGCAGCTGATACTACAAGTATGATAATAATAACTGCATTTTCATAATTGAAAAATAACATAACTGCAATAAACCCAATCAAAACTGCTTGCACAAGCTGAGAATTAATGAGGATTTTCTTCACATTAAAGTGATCAATAACAGGACCATAAAACATTTGTAAACAGCTTGGTATTACAATTAAACTACTCAATAATCCCGTCATAGCTGAACTTTTAGTAATATCGTAAATAAGCCACATCGTGGTAATGAAATAAATACTGTCGGCAGTATTTGTTAGTAACCTCCCAAATATCAAGCGCATAAACGAATGATGTTTTAAGACTGACCGCATTATTCATTATCCTGACGATTAAAAATTTTATCGCTAACTTCAAACCCTACCATGTTTAAATAATATAAAGGTTCTGAGCCATCTTTTTCTTGTTTATCAATATCTTCAATTAATTGATCTAGTCGCTCATTAAAAGATTCAAACTGCGCTTTAGACCACCTAGCTTGAACCGTCTTAGAAATTAACTGTTCATCAGTAGTAATTAAACCATAAGTATTCAAAACATCAATTGTTCTATTAATTTGCGCTAGCATCATACCTTTAGTAGAATTAGAAATTTCTTCTTGATAAACATTCAATAAATGAGGATTCACTTTAAAACCATTATGCGTCGCCACATAATATTTATACACGTTACTCCCTTTAACCTCGCTTCGACTCAATTTAACCATTTCATACTTTTCTAATTCTTTAAGGTGATAAAAAATTTTGGCTTTCGGTATCTCTAGTTTCTTGCCAATTTCAGTTGCTGTCATTTCTTTTTCAATAAGCAACATTGAGATTTCCATTCTCAATTTATCAGAAATACATTTCAGTTCATCAAAAGTATTAATTTCATATCTATTATATTCCATGATTTCCCCTCCATATTTTACGGTTAACTTATTTTAACCGATTAAATAAATTAAAACAAGGGGTATATATTTTAATGATACATGTAAGTCAAAATTTGGTACAAAGTATGGTCTAATCATAATCAACAGAATTTTTAATACTTATAAACACTTTCATGGAAGTTCACTACCTCCCTATGCACGGTTGAATATCTTACTCACTATGGTATGATTTAAAACTGTATTTTATTTTTAAAGGGGAAGTGAATGTTATCAATAAAGAAAAACAATTTTCTAATGTATTTGTATATGCGGCAAGTATTGTTGGTTTCCTTGTAGTAATCGGCGCTATTCTCCCAAAACAATTCGGAGAAATCACTGGTATGATGTCAGCTTGGGTATCGACTACTTTCGGATGGTATTACATGTTACTTTATACAGTTATTTTAGGCTTTACTATTTTCTTAGTCTTTAGCCCTATCGGGAAATTAAAACTTGGAAAGCCTGATGACAAACCTGAATTTCATACAGTTTCATGGTTGGCTATGCTATTTAGTGCAGGTATGGGTATTGGTCTTGTGTTCTATGGGGCATCTGAACCAATAGCTCATTACCTCGCTCCTCCAACAGCTAAACCTGAAACAAAAGAGGCAATGGTAGAAGCTTTTAGAGGTTCCTTTATGGACTATGGATTTCACCCTTGGGCAATATATGGAATCGTTGCTTTATGTTTAGCTTATTCTCAATTTCGTAAAGGTGAAAACGGGCTTATATCTAGAACATTACGTCCTATTTTAGGTAATAAAGTTGAAGGCCCTATAGGTACAACAGTAGATGTTATATCTGTCTTCGCTACAATCATAGGTGTAGCTGTCTCTCTAGGTGTAGGTGCTATTCAAATTAATGCAGGTTTAAATTACTTATTTGATGTGCCAAATAATAAACTAGTACAAGGCATTATCATCGTCATTGTAACAGTTCTGTTCTTATATAGTGCTTGGAGCGGTTTAAGTAAAGGTATCCAATATTTAAGTAATTTAAATATGATATTAGCAACTATATTACTCGTTATTTTATTTATAGTTGGCCCTACATTATTAATTTTAAATATGATGACAGCAGGTACTGGTGATTATTTAAACACGCTTATTTATAACAGTTTAGACGTCGCACCATTAAATGAGCAAAAAGAAAAATGGCTGCAAACGTGGACGATATATTACTGGGGTTGGTGGATGAGTTGGAGTCCATTCGTTGGTTTATTTATTGCTCGAATTTCTAAAGGTCGTTCTATTCGTGAATTCGTATGTGGTGTTCTAGGAGTACCTGTAGTAATCAGTATTATATGGTTCACTGTATTCGGTGTTACAGGTATAGAAACTGGAAAAGAACACAATGCTATATTTAAATTGCCTGCAGAAACACAATTATTTGGTATTTTTAATGAACTGCCGTTTGGATTTGTTCTATCAATTGTAGCGTTAGCTCTGATTGCATCCTTCTTTATTACATCAGCAGATTCAGCAACATTTGTTTTAGGCATGCAAACATCTTTCGGTAGATTAAATCCATCAGGTTTTGTAAAAATTGTATGGGGCGTTTCTTTATCAGCTATTGCGTATGTATTGTTATTAGCAGGTGGCGATACAGGTCTAGACGCTCTGCAATCCGCCGCAATTATTTCAGCTCTACCATTTAGCTTTGTAATTATTTTGATGGTGATTGCATTCTATAAAGATGCTAACGGTGATCGTAAGTATTTAGGTATGACTATTACACCAAATAAAAGACGTTATCAAGAATATATAGATTCATTTGAGAATGAAAAAAGAGATAGTTCTAAAAAAGAAACTTATTATGATAATGGACCTGTATAATATAAACATTTTAAGATTCCGAGACATAAAAATTCGTCACGGGATCTTTTTTTATGACAATTAGATTTCTGTTCCTCTACCTTTTAAATTTATTATGCTGTGGTAAAATTAGGAAAAAAGGAGGCGGTTATAGTGTATATATTATCTCTTCAAGACGATGAAACAACTCAATTAATAGGTGCATTCAATACTGAAGAAAATGTAGTAAGTTGGATTAATAGTGTTCCTAATGTTAAGAAAGATCATAATGATAACTACATTCTAAAAATTGAAGATTTACCTGAGTTTATTAATATTAAATGGAAGGATTCTATTGTTCCACTTACTCAATATTCCTTTAGTACGGGCGAATACTTATACTTTAGTTGGGAAGAAATAGCATATATGAACCAACACCGTGGCATAACTTCAGGTTCGACTAAAATCGATAATTATTATTACGACAATAATGAAGTTAAAGAAGAAATTAAATTAAGACAATCTTTAAAACAAGCCCTTAAAGATTATTTCGAAAAAAATAATCAGCCCTATTACTTCGGTGGTAAAGGTTCTCAAGACGGAGAATACATCAACACTGAAGATGGAACATTTCTACATATTGATCCTTCTACTTTAGAAGAATGGAAGTCTACTCAAGATATCGAAAAAATCCTCAACATAAAGTGACATAAAGGAGTGGGACAGAAATTTCGTTTTATTAAAAAAATTTCGTAGTCCCATTCTATAATATTATTCTAATTTATGTATTCTTTTAGATAATAACCATATAAACCTTCACCATCTTTAGAAAGTACATGTTCGTATCCTTTTAATTCTTTTCTTTCTGTCTTCCATCCTTGTTTCTTATAGAATAACTGACCTTCTTTACTTGTTTCAATAGCACTGAATGGATCATCTTCAGTCTGAAGACCATAGTCATTTTCACCAACAATCCAAGTTAATGGAAATGTTCCTGATACTATTTCATCTTTTTTTACATGATTCGCTATACCTTCTGTTTTCGGCGAACCCCCGCCACCAAATAGAACCGCTCCTCCTTCTTTAACGTTTAACTTTGGTAATTGATCAATTAACCAATAAGTTGTCATTTCTGAACCACCTGAAAAACTTCCAATCCATAAATGATCATGATTGGGTATAAAAGAAATAAGTTCTATTAAATATTTTGAGTTTTCTTCGCCCTTCTTCCACCAAGTATAGTCATCGGCTGGTGTTTTAGGAACAATTAAAGTTAAATTCTTATCTTTAGCTACCTTCTTAACGCCAAATTTTCCACCTAGATACAACTCTGAATCAGGATGACTTAATTCATAAGCACCGTCACCATGCAACCAAACTAATACACCTTTAGGGTTTGAAACAGGATAAATCATATATTCACCCTCAATTCCATCTTTAGAAGTATAGTGATGTATTTTATTGTCTCTATCAAATTTTAAATTAACAAAAAAATATATAGCAGCCCCTATTACAATAAATGCAACTAGTGCTAAAAGTAACTTCTTTATAACGTTTCACTCCCTGCAAAATTCACCTATCCAAATATGATATTAACTTTATATTACATATATTTGTTAAAAAATTCCATAACAAACAAAGCAATTAATAAAATAAGTTTTTCTAAATCTGATTTACTTTGAGCCCTTTAAAACGATATATATTATGTATATAATTATATATATAAATATATAATTGGATGGAGAGAGAAATTGATATGGAACAATTTAAACATTATTTACTTAAATTCAAATGGCTTATTATTGCAATTATAGCTATTATTATTGTGGCAACTATTATTACATTAGTCATTAAAAACAAAGCGATAGATGTAAAAGGAGACGTAGATGTAGAATTTTCTGGGTATGATAAAAGTGGGAATGCTGCACTAACTGAAGGCTCAGAAGAAAAGATTGAACGTAAACTTTTAGTTCAAGCGCTAAAACAAAGCAAATTTAAAAATAAAGAAGTCATTGATATGATAAAGAATGGCGATGAAGATGATATAGACCCTATGAACTTCAATAACGAAGAACAAAAGAAACTTGAAAAAGCAGAGAAAATATACGATAGCGTTGAGCTCGATACATATAATGATAGTAATTTATCTAATGGTGATAAAACGACAGTAAAATTATCTGTAAAAAAAGGTATTTCAGATGATTACAAACTTAAAGTGAAAGAATTCAAAAAATCATTCAAAGCAAAAGGCCTTAAAAAACCTAAAACTGTAACAACTAAAGACATATTCTCTAATATTGAAACGAAATTTACTGGTTTAAACAACTCTGGAAAATTAAACTTAATTACTAAAGATGATGAAAGTGATGGTTATGATATTAGCTCATATAATTTTACCGTCCCTAACAACGGCAACTTGAAAAATGGTGATAAAATAAATTTAGAACTACCAAAAGAATTAATAAGTAATATACAAGACAGTGGTTCAAAAACATTTAAAGGATCAAAAACATATCAAGTTGAAGTTAAAGATTTACCAGATGTTAATGATATAGATAACATTAATGACATTATCGACAAAACAAAAACACAAATTAAAGAAGACAACAAAAGTACGAAGTACAATAAAAAATCAACAGAAATATTAAGCAGCTATTACAAAATTGGATCTGAAGAAGATGAGTATAGCTTCGGTTATGAAGAAGATGATAACGAATCAGAAAAAGTAACACCAACATCTACGTTAGAACCGGACAAATATACAATACTTACTACAGCCAAAATAACAGACCATGACAAATATTCAGATGATACGACAAGATATAAAGGTTACGGCTATAAAAATTACACACTAGAAGGCAAACGCCTCATCAAAGATGAATCCACAACAGAAGTTATGAATAACTTCACAAATGAAAAACAAGAAGACCTTATAAACGAATTAAAGAGCGAAAATTTCGTGAAAGTTGAAACGAAAAAATAGAAAGTAGACCCTAAAAATTCAGGAGTAAAGCTGAATTTTTAGGGTTTTTTATTTAGTTATATAGACAATTTAAACAAAAGGATTTCCATATTTATCATTGTATTTATAAAAGCCATTTCTATACATATAAATCTTTTTTTGGATATTATTCGGGCTAGTAAATTCTATTAATTCTAATACTAATTCTGTAAATTCAATAGGAGCTGTACCATTTGCAGTAACTAATTTTCCATCTTTCACTGCTTGTTCTTCTATAAAATTATCCTTAGAATTATATTCATTATAATCTTCCCATAAATAAACGGTATTTCCAGTATGTCTTGAGTCATTTAAGAAACCATGTTTCGCTAAGTAATCAACAGCACCACATATAGCTCCCACAGGAATACCTTTATTAAAGGTTTCTTGCACAAACTTTAATAGTTTATGATTGTCATTGTCCCAAGAATTAGCACCAATCATTATTAAAAGATCATAATTTTTAGGTTCGTCACCAATTATATAATCAATTAAAACAGTAAAACCTCCTAAAGAAACTACCTTCTCTTCAATTGAAATCGTATTAACAGACCAAGATTCACTTTGATTTAAAGTCGAAGACAAATAACTACCCTCCCAATCAGCAAAACCATCTAACAAAAGAAACAATGCTTTTTTCATAATTGAAGACTCCTTTTATTTTATTGTTTTAATC
>X87_Garden_Dormouse__coassemble_112_pt1 | contig 16960 bp, 16 predicted proteins | sample X87_Garden_Dormouse__metabat2_low_PE_004 | metagenome-assembled genome bin X87_Garden_Dormouse | reverse complement strand
TGCTGACGCCTGAGGGAATAGTATGAGTGAGAGACTACAGGCTCGAACCATACCCTAGGCAAGCATGCACGAACAAAATCGTAGATTATATAAAAAAATAAGCATATCACTTTCAAACTGAAATAATCAGTTAAGTGATATGCTTATTTATTTTGAGTTAAGATTTGTGTTTTTATTCATAAGTACTCTTCTTCTATATTTAATCGTTCTTCTTTAATGCCTTCTTTACTAAGTGGTTCTAAGTGACCGTGAATATATGTTTGATAGTCATATTGTTCTACTGTTTTAATATAATGATAGTATTTTTCTTTGTCGTATCCACCGTCTAATAAGTAGAAATCACCGGTATCGGCATCTCCAGCGAACAATATTTTGTCTTCTTGAACATAAGCAACTACACCGTCTTCTGAATGGGGATTTACAATGCGTTGTACTTCTAGCGTTACATTACCTAAATCAAATGAACAATGATCTTCGAATGTCATATCTGCGTTAACTACTTTAATTTCTGAAATTTCATCATATTCGATTTTAATATGTGTATCACAGAATTCACATTCTTCACCAGAGTTTAAGCGTTTTGCCATTGCTTCGGGTGTCCATTGCCATTGTTTTAATTTAGTTAATGTTAAATCTGTTTCTTTTTCTGCAATTGTTATACCATTAAATGCATGCATAGCAAAAGTATGGTCCCAATGCCAATGCGTAATTAACGCTACTTTCGGTTGAGGTAAATTAAGTTTTTCTATTTCATTTAGCATTTCTGTCAAATGTGCAGGCGAATTACCTGTATCTATTAACATGCTATATTTTTCTCCATGTATATATCCTAAATTAGGTCTATCTCTATGACTATCAAAAGGTAATATATATACATTCTTACTGATTTGTTTAAGTTTCACAGTCATCTTCCCTTTCAATACAATAGTGATATTATATCATCAAAATTTAATATCGCACATTACAAAGTATATGTATCGAAAGTATTCAATGCTTCTATAGCTCTATCACGATCATTATTTGATTTAAAACTAAGTCGCAATGCACCCATGATATCTTCTCTAATTTCTAAAATTCTAATGTTTGTAATAGAAATATGTTGTTGCCCTAAAATTCTCGTAACTTCACTGATCATACCTGGTTTATCTGGGATATCTACGTATAAATCAAAAGTAGAAGTCAAGGCACCTTGTTCTTTAACAGGCAAGTTGTCACGATATTCTTTTGCAGATTGGAAAAAGTCACGAATTAAACTTGGATTTCCTTCTTCGATAACTTCTTTCGTCTGTTCCATTTGTTCAATCCAATTATTCATTAACGTTACAAGATGGTCTTTATTTTCTAAAGTAATATCTCTCCACATATCCGCATTGCTACTCGCTATGCGAGTAATATCACGAAAACCTCCGGCAGCTAGCGTTTTTACATATTCTGAAACTTGTGTATTTTCTTCATTCATATGAATAAGGCTAGAAGCGATAATATGAGGGAAATGACTAACTACGCCGGTAACATAATCATGCTCTTTTGCAGACATCTTAATAAATTTTGCTTTAGTTGGTTCTAATAAATGTTTAACTTCACTATGAGCCGCTTCATTCTCAACTTGGTCATATATCAAGACATAATAAGCATTTTCAAATAGGTGTTTCTTAGCGTTTACAACACCAGATTTATGACTACCTGCCATAGGGTGTCCGCCAATTAAATGAACATCTTTATTTAATAATTTTGATTCAAGTGTACTTAAACCAAGTTTTGTACTGCCTGTATCTGTGACGATAAGGCCAGGTTTCGTATCAATGTTTAATAATCTTTTACTGTACTCTATTGATTGTTGAACGGGTGTTGCCAAAATAATTAAGTCAGCTTCACTTGCAGCTGAATCAAAATCATGTGCAACTTCGTCAATGATGCCCATAGAGTAGGCAATCTCTGAAAATTTATCAAAACAGTCAAAACCTGTTATATGTATGTGTGGATGATGAAATTTAATATTTTGTATTAAACTTCCTCCAATTAAACCTAGTCCTACTATAAATATACGTTGCATAAAATCCCTCCAATACTTTAATAGTTTAAAGCAAGTTAGTGTATGAAAGCAAGTGTTATTGATTTATTTCTATAAAAGTTTAAAATATTAATTAATATGAAATAAGTAGGGAGTGGAGAAAATGACAATCAATGTAAATGATACAATCGTAACAATTAAAGAACTTGTTAATATTAATAGTCCATCAGGTTTTGCAGATCCAGCAATTGAATATTGCCAAAAATTCGCTGAAGCACTTAATTATGAAACAAGTTTAACACATAAAGGTGGATTATTAATTAATGTACCTGGTAAAAATGATGATAAACAACGTGTTATTACTGCACATGTTGATACACTCGGTGCGATTGTAAAAGATATAAAAGAAGACGGCCGATTAAAATTAGATTTAATAGGTGGATTTAGTTGGAATGCTATCGAAGGGGAATATTGTACAATTACGACACAAAGTGGATTAGAAATATCAGGCACAATATGTTTACATGAAACAAGCGTTCACGTTTATAAAAATAATACTGAAATCCCTCGAGATGCTGAGCATATGGAAGTAAGAATAGATGAAAAAGTATTTTCAGCAGATGACACTAGAAATTTAGGAATTGAGATTGGTGATTCTGTTAGCTTTGAACCTCGCTTTGAACATACTGCTTCAGGATTTGTTAAATCTAGACACCTTGATGACAAAGCAAGCGTCGCGATGATTATTCAATTTTTAAAATATTTAAAAGAAGAAAATGTCGAATTACCACATACGACTCAATTTTATATTTCAAATAACGAAGAAATAGGCTATGGTGCAAACTCAAATATTTCTGATAAAGTCGTTGAATTAATAGCATTTGATATGGGTGCTCTAGGAGATGGACAAGCTTCAGATGAATATACAGTATCCATTTGTGTAAAAGATGGTTCTGGGCCATATCATGTTGGATTAAGAAATCATTTTGTTGATTTATGCAAAGAAAATGATATTAAATATAAATTAGATATTTATCCATATTATGCATCAGATGCATCAGCAGCTTTACGTGCTGGAGCAGATATCCGTCACGGGTTATTTGGCCCTGGAATAGAGTCTTCTCACGCTTTAGAACGTACACACGAAGATTCTATTTTAGAAAGTGAAAAGTTATTAAGAGCTTATTGCTTATCTGAAATTAACAGTTAATTTAAATATTAAGGGTTGACTTTAAAAAAATTATCTCGTATAGTGTATTTAAATTAATCCGATAAGCAATTGTCGGAATTTGAAAGATAAGTATCTCGTGATGTTAGTAGCAATCAGAAAGCTAATGGTTGATGTAAATTAGCACTGCACACAGTGAGAGAATTGGGCTTTCAAATTATAAAATTTAATGTGATTTTTAAAGTGAACATGATAATGAATGTTAACTAAGGTGGCACCACGGTAACGCGTCCTTACAGAATGCGTTACTGTGGTGTCTTTTTTGTATAGAAAAATATCAGTGGTCATAAGTATAAATTTAAGAATGTAGTTAAAGAAAGTTAGTGGTTGATGGAAACTAACACACTTAAATTTAGAATTGGGGATCATGTAGTTAAAGCTAAATATAGAATGAGTGAATAAGTGTTAACTTATTAATGAAGGTGGTACCGCGCAAAAGCGTCCTGTTGTATAGGATGTTGTTGCGCGGTTTTTTTATTTAGGAGGTAAAGAGGATGAACATAAAATATAAAAGATTAAATGCTGATGTTACACCAGAAACATTAGGACAAATTGATAAGAAGAAAATGATATTAGAAAGTGCAAGTACGAATCAAATGAAAGGTAGATTTTCAATTGTAGCTTTTGATGCAATCGGTAAAGTGAACCTTTTTGATGAGTATTTTCAAATAAATATAAACGGACAAGAATCGGTTACACATGATGGACCTTATGAAGCATTAGAACAATTTATTAATGAAATGAAAGCAGATAATATTCCAGAACCACTTAAACATTTACCATTTGTTTCAGGAATGATCGGTTATTGTAGCTTCGACTTAATTAGATATCAAAATAAAATTTTAAAAAGTATAGAAGTTTCATCTGAATATCCAGACGCTTCATTTAACCTAGTTGAATCAGTATATGTATTTGATCATTTTAAAGAAGATTTATTTGTTATAACGAGTAATCTTTTCAGTAATAGAGATGAACAAGCATTGAATCAAGAATTAGACAACATGATAGAAGAGCTTCAAAATATTAAACTTTTTGAAAACAAAATTAATCATCATAAAAAAGGTGATTTAGAAACGAATATTTCTGAAGAAGCTTTTATGGAAGAAGTTTCATATTATAAAACGTTAATTAGTAAAGGCGATATGTTCCAAGTTGTTCCTTCTCGTATTTATAAATATAAACACTTTTTTGAAAATGAAAATAAAGACACTTTGAAATTACAGATGTATAAAAATTTAAAACGACAAAATCCAAGTCCTTATATGTATTACATCGATGATGAAGAAAGAACGATTATAGGTTCTTCACCAGAAAGTTTCATAAAAAAAGGAGGGAATATTATCACAACAAATCCTATTGCAGGCACTAACAAAAGAGGAAAGACAGAAGAAGAAGATTTAGCAAATGAACAAGCTTTAATCAACGATGAAAAAGAATTATCAGAACACCGTATGCTTGTTGATTTAGGCAGAAATGATTTAAATATAATAGCAAAAACTGGTTCAGTCCATATGCCAAAACTTATGACAGTTGAAAGATTTGAGCATGTCATGCACATCGTGACAATAGTTGAAGGAGAAATTAAGCCGGAAGTAACGCCGCTTCAAATGATTACAGCTTTACTCCCAGCTGGCACAGTTTCAGGTGCACCGAAGACGCGAGCTATAACGCGTATATACGAAACGAGAAAACAAAAAAGAGGTATATACGCTGGTGGCGTTGGTTATATAAATTGTAATCATGATTTAGACTTTGCTTTAACAATTCGAACGATGGTTGTTGATTCAGAGTATATCAATGTAGAAGCAGGATGCGGTGTAGTTTATGATTCTGTACCACAAAAAGAATTACAAGAAACGAAGATAAAAGCTAAAAGTTTATTGGAGGTATCGCCATGATATTAGTAATAGATAATTATGATTCATTTACTTATAACTTAGTCAATTTAATAAAGCAATATGATGAAGTTATCATTCATCATCCGGATGAAGCACCATTAGATCTGGAAATAGACGGTTTAGTAATATCACCGGGTCCTGGTCATCCGTTAGATACAAATCATTTAAATAAAATTATTAAAGCATATCATGACGTACCAATACTAGGTATTTGTTTAGGCGCACAAGCATTAACTTGTTACTACGGTGGGGAAGTAATTGTAGGAGAAAAAGTAAAACATGGCAAAGTAGACCAAATTGATTTTGTAGAATCATCCAAACTGTATCAAGGATGTAAAACTGGTTTTAATATTATGAGATATCATTCGCTCATAAGTGATGAAAAATCATTTCCTAATTGCTTAAAAATAACAGGGAGAACACCCGATGCAATACAGTCGTTTGAACATCAAATTAACCCGCATTTCGGAATACAATATCATCCAGAATCATTTGCATCAGATAATGGAGATAAAATAATTAATACATTTGTAAATATAACAAAGGAAGGTGCACAAAATGAACACATTAAAACAACTCATCCAATATCGTAATTTAGATCAACAAGAAATGAAATCATTTGTGCAATTAATGATGAATGAAACAGAAGATGTTTCATTGAAAGTTGCTCACTTAGTTGCGCTAAGCATGAAAGGAGAAACATCTGATGAATTATCTTATTTAACAGAAAACCTTATAGCGACAACTTATAAAAATAGACCATATATAGAAGATAGTATTTGTGTTTGTGGCACAGGTGGTGATCATTCAGGTAGTTTCAATATATCGACTACCGCTTCATTTGTTGTAGCTGCAGCTGGATTGAAAGTATTGAAACACGGTAATAAAAGTATCACATCTAAAACGGGTAGCATTGATATATTATCTGCGTTAAATATTCAAACGACACCAATTAATGAAGCAACTAAAAGAGTTAATGATACAAACTTAGCTTTTTTAAGTGCTACTGAAACATATCCGATTATGAAAACTGTGCAACCAGTAAGAAAAACAATCACAACACCAACTACTTTTAATTTAATTGGTCCAATGATTCATCCTTACAAATTAGATTATCAAGTGATGGGTGTATATGATGAATCAAAATTATCTACTATTGCAGAAGCACTATATAAATTAGGTCGCAAACGTGCAATTGTACTACATGGTGCTGGTGGAATGGATGAAGCAACTTTATCTGGAGATAATATTATTTATGAAATTTCACAAGAAGAAGGCATCAAAAATTATACGATAAACGCAGAAGACTTTGGTTTACAAGCTGCATCAAATGATTCTTTAAAAGGTGGAACAGCTGAAGAAAATAAGCATATCACGTTAAATATCTTATCAGGACAAGACAATGGTCCTAAAAGAGATGTAGTCGTATTAAACGCTGCACTTGCATTATATATTGGTGGAGTAGTTGAAACGATTGAAGAAGGTATAGAAAAATCTCAAAGTATTATCGATAACAAAGAAGCGCTAGCTATACTAGATCAAGTAGGAGGACAAGTATATGACAATATTGGATGAAATCGTTGAATATAAAAAATCATTACTAGCTACAAATTATTATGAAACAAAGATGGAAGAATTAGAAAAAGTAGACGTACAACATAAAACAACATTTTTAAATCGTGTAAAAACAGACGATAGATTGAATATCATTGCAGAATTAAAAGCAAAAAGTCCAACAGTTTCAGACATACCTAAAAGAGATATGGCTACACAAATTAAATTGTATGAACAATATGGTGCTTCAGCAATTTCTATTTTGACAGATGAAAAGTACTTTGATGGCAGTTATGAACGTTTACAAAGCTTAACGACTAAAACAACATTACCAGTATTGTGTAAAGATTTTATAATCGATAAAAGACAAATAGACTTAGCTCATCAAGTAGGCGCTTCTATTATCTTACTAATCGTTAATATATTAACAGAAACACAATTGAAAGATTTATATGAATATGCGACACAAAAAGGTTTAGAAGTATTAGTAGAAGTACATGATAAAGAAGAATTAGCAATTGCTCATAAAACAAATGCCGAGTTAATCGGTGTGAACAATAGAGATTTAAAACGTTTTGTAACGGATGTTAAACATACAAATGAAATATTAACTACGAAGAAACAAGGTGTAACGTATATCTCTGAAAGTGGTATACGCACTGAAGAAGATATAGTAGAAATTACAAAGAGTGGTGTAGACGGCGCACTTATCGGCGAAACTTTAATGAAACATCCAGATTTAGAAACATTTCTACCAAGTATTCGAGTGTTAAAAAGGGGTGAACAGGATGTACATTAAATGTTGTGGCTTTAAAGAGAAATCGGACATCGAAACAGCTGTTAAATATCAAGCTGATGCAATAGGTTTTATCACTTTTCCTAAAAGTAAACGCTATGTAACGGTGGAAGAAATTAGCACTTTAAGTAAAGATATCGATGATAAAGTCGATAAAGTCGCAATTGTTGTAAATCCAACAATTAAAGATATAGAAGCATTAGTAGAAAGTACTTCCATAAACACAATACAATTTCATGGTGATGAAACAGTTGATTTCATTGAAAAAGTGAAAATAAAATATCCAAATATAAAAATTTTTAAAGCATTGCCAGCCAATGATTCTTTAGAAGACAATATTCAATTATTTAAAGGACAAGTTGATTTATTTTTAATTGATACACCTTCGAAAGATTATGGTGGGACAGGAAAATCTTATGATTGGTCTATATTGGAGCATATAGAAGATGTGCCATATTTAATAGCTGGTGGTTTAGATTTAGAAAAGATACAACAAATTGAAAAACGTGAATTATCTAATATAGGGTATGACATATCTAGCGGCATTGAAACAGAAGGTAAAAAAGACAACTCAAAAATTAAAACATTATTAACACAATTGAAGGGATGATAAAAATGGCTGATGAAATACAATTAGAAGCTGACGATTTAGGATTTTTTGGTGAATTTGGTGGGCAATATGTACCAGAAACACTAATGCCAGCAATTCAAGAATTAAATGAAACTTATCAAAAATTAAAAAATGATCCAGAATTTCATAAAACATTGAATGCTTATTTAAAAGATTATGTAGGTCGAGAAACACCTTTAACTTATGCAAAAAGATATACAGAAGCATTAGGTGGCGCAAAAATTTATTTAAAAAGAGAAGATTTAAACCATACTGGTGCTCATAAAATTAATAACGCATTAGGACAAGCTTTAATCGCTCAAAAAATGGGCAAAAGAAAATTAGTTGCAGAAACAGGTGCAGGACAACACGGTGTGGCAAGCGCCACAATCGCTGCTTTGTTTGACATGGAACTTATAGTATTTATGGGTGAAGAAGATATTGAACGCCAAGCGTTAAACGTATTTAGAATGGAACTACTAGGCGCTAAAGTGGTACCTGTTACTGATGGTCAAGGTACTTTATCAGATGCTGTTAACAAAGCTTTACAATATTGGGTTTCAAACGTTGAGGATACACATTATTTACTTGGCTCAGCATTAGGACCACATCCATTTCCTACTATAGTAAGAGACTTACAAAGCGTTATTGGTAAAGAGATTAAAACGCAAATTTTAGAGAAAGAATCTCGTTTACCTGATGCAGTTGTAGCTTGTATAGGGGGAGGTTCAAATGCAATTGGAACATTCTATCCGTTCGTTAATGACGAAGAAGTTAAATTGTATGGTGTAGAAGCTGCAGGTAAAGGTGTCGATACTAAGAAACACGCACTTGCAATCAACAAAGGTAAGCCTGGTGTACTACATGGCTCAAGAATGTATCTCGTACAAGATGAAAATGGACAAATAGAATTAGCGCACTCTATTTCAGCAGGGCTTGATTACCCTGGTGTAGGACCAGAGCATAGTTATTATAACAATATTGGTCGAGTAGAATATCCGAATGCAAGTGATAAAGAAGCGATGGATTCATTGATTAAATTTACTCAACTTGAAGGCATTATTCCAGCGATCGAAAGTGCTCACGCGTTAAGTTACGTGGAAAAACTAGCTCCAACTATGGATAAAGATGAAATTATTGTTGTCACAGTTTCAGGACGTGGTGATAAAGATATGGAAACGATTAGAAAATATATGCAAAATCAAAAGGGTGAACAAAATGAGTAAATTATTTATACCATATATAATGGCTAACAAAGATTTTATTGGAAATGTGAAATTAATGGATAAGTATGGAGCTAACTACATTGAAATAGGATTGCCATTTTCTGATCCTGTAGCAGATGGACCAACAATTATGAAAGCTGGCCAAGAGGCAATTAAACAAGGTATGAATGTAAATAAAATCATCGATGAATTAATCGAACATAAAAACGACATACATACACCATATCTATTTATGACTTATTATAATTTAATTGATGCTTATGGTGTAGAACGTTTCATCGAGCGTATAGATGAAGCTAATGTATATGGATTAATTATTCCAGATTTACCATTTGAATTGGGTCAACGATTCAAAGAAAAATTAGCAAAAACAAATGTGAAATTAATACCTTTAATTGCGATGACATCAAGTGATGAACGAATTAAACAAATTGCAGAACATGCAGAAGGTTTTATTTACACAGTTACGATGAACGCAACTACAGGTGATGGTAGAGGATTCCATGAATCACTTAAAGATAAAATAAAATTTATACAACAACATTCTCAAGTACCTGTTGTTTGTGGATTTGGTATTAAAACAGAGGAACATGTTAAAGAAATTAAATCGTTTAGCGATGGGGTTGTTATAGGTAGTGAAATCGTAAAAAGGTTAGAACAAGATCCAACTACGGATACAATCGAATATATAAAGTCTATTAGAAATGCTTTAGACGAAAAATAAAGTTTACAAACCCTTCAAACAAGAAATAGAAGTTAACATCATGTATAATCGGATGTAACAAAAGAAAAGGAGTGTTTCTAATGAGCAAAAAATTACTTATGGTTGTAACAAATACATCTCAATTTAAAGATGGTAAACCAACTGGATTATGGCTAGAAGAAGCAGCAATTCCTTACAAAGTTTTCATCAAAAATGGAATAGAAGTGGACATCGCATCAGTTAGTGGTGGTAGTGTGCCAATCGATCCAAATTCAACACAAAATGATGAAACGAAAGAATATCATGATGTTTTAGAAAAACTTCAACAAACTTACGGAATTAAAGATATCGTATTTGAAAATTATGATGGCATATTCTTACCAGGTGGTCACGGGACAGTATTTGATTTCCCTAACAATCCTGATTTAGAGAATATGTTAGCTTATTATAAAGAGAAAAATAAGGTGATTGGTTCAGTTTGTCATGGACCAAGCGCATTTATTGGTGCCAAACTACCTAGTGGCGATTATTTAGTTAATGACGTTAAATTAACATCGTTCACAGATAGTGAAGAACAATCAATGGGATTAGAAAAAGACGTTCCATTCTTATTACAAACTGAACTAGAAAAACAAGGTGCAAGATTCGTCAAAGGTAGTGATTTCGACTCACATACAGTAGTAGATCGTAATTTTGTAACCGGACAAAATCCTAATTCAAGTGAAGAAGTAGCAGAAAAAATTGTAAATGTTTTAAAATAATAAAGTGATGGAAAAAGCAGGCTGGGACATACATAAATGTCTCAGCTCTGTTTGTTTTAGAAGATCTCTAACGTGTAAATGTATAAAGTTAAGTTCTACTCCTTTTTATTCATAACCAATTAGTTATACATTTGTGTCATAAAACTCTATAGTGCGAAGTAAAATAATGGTATAGTAATGAGTATTGTTTTAGAATAAAGGTAAAATAATGTATAATTGTATTAAATACATAAATATTAGATTGGGAGTATTGTATAAATGAAATTTACAAATTTAACGACTGGTGAATTTGAAACATTTACTAATAACATGCCATATGCTCATTTTACTCAGACAGTGGGTAACTATGAACTAAAGACATCAGAGGGCACTTCAACACATTTAGTTGGTGTAAAGAATGACCAAGATGAGGTGTTGGCTGCATGTTTGCTTACAAGTGTGCCAGTAATGAAAAAGTTTAATTATTTTTATTCGAATCGAGGGCCAGTAATGGACTTTGATAATAAAGAACTTGTTGACTTCTTTTTTAAAAAAATCGTACCGTATTTAAAAAAGAACAAAGCATTATTCTTTAGAATTGATCCTTATTTACCATATCAATTAAGAGATCATGACGGTAACGTTCTAAAGAGCTTTGAACGTGATAATTTAATTCAGCAATTTGAATCTTTAGGATATGAACATCAAGGTTTTACAACTGGTTTCCACCCAATACATCAAATTAGATGGCATTCTGTACTGGACTTAGAAGGTATGGACGAAAAGTCATTAATTAAAAACATGGATAACTTGAGAAAACGTAACACTAAAAAAGTTCAAAAAAATGGTGTTAAAGTTCGCTTTTTAACTAAAGATGAAATGCCTATATTTAGAAGATTTATGGAAGATACAACAGAGAAGAAAGATTTCGACGACCGTGGTGACGACTTCTACTACAACAGATTAAAATACTTTGATAATGTTAAAATACCGTTAGCATATATAGATTTCGAAACGTATATACCTCAATTAGAAAAAGACTTTGAGGAACATAATAAAGAAATTGAAAAAGCTGAAAAAGAATTAGAAAAGAAACCAGACAACCAAAAAGCAATCAATAAAATTAATAACTTGAAACAGCAAAGAGAAGCTAACGAAGCTAAATTAGACGAAGCTAAACAATTACAGGCAGAGCACGGTGATACTTTACCAATCGCAGCAGGATTCTTCATCATTAATCCATTCGAAGTTGTTTACTATGCAGGCGGTTCATCAAATGAATATCGTCATTTTGCAGGAAGTTATGCAATACAATGGGAAATGATTAAATACGCATTAGAACACAATATTAATCGCTACAACTTCTATGGAATTAGTGGAGATTTCTCTGAAGATGCACCAGATGCTGGCGTTATTAAATTTAAAAAGGGTTATAATGCAGATGTTTATGAATACATTGGTGACTTTGTGAAACCAATTAATAAACCAGCATATACCGCTTATAAAGTGTTAAAAAAAGTATTAAAAAAATAAACGATTTTCAGTAAGAGAGGAATTTAGATAATATGAAATTTACAGAATTAACCGTTACTGAATACGACGATTTTGTATCTGATAGTCAATATGAAAGTCATTATTTCCAAGTGAAAGAAAATATCAAAACAAGAGAAAATGATGGCTTCCAAGTCGTATTATTAGGTGTTAAAGATGAGAGCAACCAAGTTGTTGCAGCAAGTTTGTTCTCTAAAATACCAACATTAGGCAGTTATGTTTATTATTCAAACCGTGGTCCAGTGATGGATTATAGTGATTTACAATTAGTAGAATACTATTTTAAATCGCTTGAAAAATATTTAAAACAACATCAATGTTTATATGTTAAAGTAGACCCTTACTGGATTTATAACATCTATGATAAAGACCTTAATCCAATAAAAGAAGATGGCCCGAACGACCAAATTGTCGACTTAATAAAATCATTAGGATATCAACACCATGGTTTTACTACACAATATGATCCATCAAGCCAAGTAAGATGGATGGGTGTACTAAACTTAAAAGACAAGACTTTAGCAGAAGTTAAAAAAGGGTTCGATAGCCAGAGAAAACGTAACGTTAATAAAGCTCATAACTACGGTGTGAAAGTTCGTTTTCTAGAAGAAGACGAATTAGATATATTCTTCAAATTATATAGAGAGACTGAAGAAAGAGCAGGCTTTATATCTAAAACAGACGAATACTTTATGAACTTTATCAATACATACGGTTCTAAAGCATTAGTACCATTAGCGTATATAGATTTAAATGAATATATACAATCTACTCAAGAAAACTTAACTGAATTAGAAACGAAACGCGATCAAATGATGGCTAAAGAAAATAAATCAGAAAAGCAACTTAAGAAAATCGCTGAAACCGATAGACAGATTGACCATGCTCAAAAAGAATTACTAGAAACAAGTGAGTTAATGAAGACAGATGGAGAAGTATTAAATCTCTCTGCAGGTGTATTCTTTGAAAACGCATATGAAATCAACTATTTCTCAGGTGGTTCAAGCGAAAAATACAATCACTTCATGGGCCCATATATGATGCATTGGTATATGATTAACTATTGTTTCGATAATGGCTTCGATAGATATAACTTCTACGGTTTATCAGGAGACTTTACTGAAAACAGTGAAGACTACGGTGTATATCGATTCAAACGAGGATTTAATGTACAAATCGAAGAACTTATAGGTGATTTCTACAAACCAATCAATAAGAAAAAGTATTTCTTATACAATACATTACAAAAAGTACGCTCAAAAATTAAAAGATAGAAAATATATAGAAGCTGGGACATAAATACATGTCTCAGCTTCTTTCATTATAGGTGTAATGTCCTTATTGTCACAACTTGTAAAACGTGTCAACAAGGATAGCCATATTGTCACAACTTGTAATTTGTCTGAATGTTGCAAGACGAGGTGCACGTGCGACATTCATAGCCTAAATTATATAAAAAACAGGTTGAGACATTTATTTATGTCTCAACCTGTTTCAATTCTATTTAATAATGTCTATTAATTCTTTTTTCGATGCTGAGCGTGCTGGTATCCAACCGAATACTATTCCGATTAATGTTGATACGCCAACTGCTAAAATTACGGATCCTAGGCTGACAACACTTTGTACCATATCAGGTGTTACTGCTTCTACTAGTTTTGATATTAATATACCGAGTATCAATCCTATAATTCCGCCTATGAGACATAATACAATACTTTCAACTAAGAATTGTACTTCTATATCTCTTCCTTTGGCACCAAATGCTCTTCTAATTGCGATTTCTTCTGTTCGTTCTGCTACTGAAATATACATCACATTCATTACACCGATACCTGCAATGAATAGGGAGATACCAGCTACTGCAGCTACGAAGTACGTAATGGCATCGAATACTTGTGTAATGCTTTTCATAACTTCTTCTAAGTCTGTATATTCGTAATTGCCATCGCTACTACCAGAACCGCTTTTATTTAATTGTTTAGCAGCTTTATTCGCTATTTCTTTCTTTTCGCTATCATCGTTTACTTTAATCTCAAGTTCTGGAAACTTTTGATTTAAGTTACCCATGTATTTACTAAATGTTTGGCTAGGCATATGCACTGCTGAATCATTCATTTCATCATTAGCAATGCCGACTATTTTAAAGCCTTGATCATCAATGAATAATGTTTGTCCTATAGCGTCATTATTAAATACTTCTTTCGCTATTGTTTTATCTACCGTGACAACTTTTTCATTTAATTCATTATCTGTTTTCGAAAATCCATGACCTTCTGTTGTATTTGAAAACTGTTCTTTTTTAATAATATTAACGTTTTGTTGTTTTTGAGCATTTGTTAATTTCGCTGAATAACTTTGATTTTTGTCTTCTTTAATTTTCACGCTTTTAACGCCTTTAATTTGTCTTACCATATCCATATCTTCTTTATCAAAAGGATTTTTAGTGGCGTTATCTGGATTACTAGGCATATAGCTTATCACTGCTTGACCTTTACTTGCACCAGTATCTTCGAATTCTTCTGAAGCTGTCTTTTTAAAGCCATTACCTAATGACATGATTGTTATTACTGCAGCGATACCAATAATGATACCAATCATCGTGAAGATATTCCGACGTTTATTTTTCATAATCGATTTAAGAGATATTGATATAATGTTAGGTAAGTTTTTCATTCAACCACCTCTTCTCGTTGAACACGACCATCTAAAATGTGTATGATGCGATCTGCTTGTTCTGCAACTTTGCGGTCATGTGTGACGATAATCATAGTGGTGTTTTTATCACGATTTAACCGTACGAATAAATCCATAATATCTTTAGATGTTTGAGAATCTAGTGCGCCGGTAGGTTCATCGGCAATAATAAATTTCGGTTGGTTTACAATCGAACGTGCTATAGCAACACGTTGTTGTTGCCCACCTGATAATTTACTAGGTACTAAATTCTTTTTATCTTCAATGCCAACTTCTCTTAAAACGGATTCTACATGACGCTTTCTTTCTTTTGTGGACATACCTGAATAAAGTAGGGGGATGCTCACATTTTCTAATATCGTATTATTTTGTATTAATTTAAAGTTTTGAAAGACAAATCCGACTGTTTTATTTCTTACAGCAGCAAGCTTATTATCCGAAACATTTTGGTAGTTTTCTTGATTAAATAAATATTCACCAGTATAGCCTCGATCTATAAAGCCTAAAATATTAATCAATGTACTTTTTCCTGAACCAGAAGGCCCCATTATTGCAATAAACTCACCAGTATCAATCGAAATATTAATATCTTTCAAAATATGGTTTGTTTCTTCGCCATTCTTAAAGTGTCGATTAACATTTACTAAATTAATCATGAGGATACCTCAACTTTATCACCATTATTTAATGATTTTTTAGGTGAAACAATCAGTTTTTCTCCTTTTTTAAGACCTTTTTTAACAAATATTTCACCATTTTGACGTTCGATATTAAGATGACGTTTTTCAACTTTATTATCTTTGTTTAATACGAAAACATCATTATTTCTAGTTAATACACTCTTAGGTAGTTTAATAGCATCTATAGGGATTTCTGCTTCTGTAGAAAAACCACTGCGAATAGGTAAGTCGATTTTTCCTATTGTGACTTGGTATTTTGAGTTGTCCTTATTTAAAGTAGGGTTATTGGACACAGGATTTGAAGCCTGGGAACTTCCTTCTTCGCTATCGCCTTGACTCATACCAGCACCAGTAGCACCTTTTTCTTCATAGTTACTAGGTAGTTCAGATATTTTCGTGATTTTACCATGACCTTTTTCGCCAGTACTATTAACCTTGATGTTAACTGAATCTCCGACTTTTATTTTGTTCACATCGAATTCAGAAACAGAAGATTTAATTTGAGTTTCATTTGCTATCAATTTTAATATAGATTCTCCGCTTGCAGCATCTGTATCATTGTCCATTTCAATTACACCGTCAAATGATGCATAAGTACTATCATTAATTTGTTTAGTATACTGAGATAGTTCTTTTTGCGCTTCATTCAATGCGTTTAAATCTTGATTTAACTTCTTTTGTAAATCGTTGTTGTTCGGTTGCTGATTAATATTTTGATAGTCTTGATTAACTACATTTTGCGCGTCGTTAACCTTACTTGATAAGTCCTGTCTTTTTTGATCGTTGATATTGTAGTTGATTAAAGTATCGCCTTGCTTTACTTTTTCTCCGTCTTCAACCAAAGTACTCACTAAATCACCTAACTGATCATTGTTATTATATGTTTTTATTTTAGATGGGGAAGCTTTCCCAGAAATGTTTAAAGGCGATTCTTCCTTAACTTGATATGTATCATAACCGTCACTTTTCTTGTCATTATCATTACTAGTCTGTTTTACAATATATGCAGTCAAGACTAATAAGAGAATAACGATGATACCGATTATCCAAATGAGTTTCTTCTTCAAAATTTTTCACTCCTATATTAAAAATGTCTACCCCAAAATAATAACATATATTGTAAAAAAATATATGGAATTCGAGGCAAATGGTGATATTATATAAATATAAATTTATTTAAATAGGGGGATCTTAGCTGAAAATTTTTATAAATTTAGAGAAAAACCAAAGTGGCTAGTAAACATGATATTATGTATTGTATTAGAA
>X87_Garden_Dormouse__coassemble_108_pt1 | contig 17453 bp, 18 predicted proteins | sample X87_Garden_Dormouse__metabat2_low_PE_004 | metagenome-assembled genome bin X87_Garden_Dormouse | reverse complement strand
ATATTAAATATACTCTTGTTTTAAATTTGTAAAAGTACTATCATAGATAAATCTGATTAAAATAATATGATTAAGGAGTGACTATAAATGAAAAAATATCCTTTAGCGATTTGGATATTAAGTTTAGGAGCTTTTGCAATTGGTATGACAGAGTTTGTAATTATGGGACTTTTACCAAACATTGCGAGAGACTTAAATGTTTCTGTATCTGATGCGGGTCAACTTATTACAGGGTATGCTCTGAGTGTAGCAATTGGTGGACCAATTATCGTACTAGCAACTTATAAATTACCTAGAAAGAACTTGCTTATTTTATTAATGGCTATATTTATAATAGGTAATGGTATTGGTAGTTTCGCCCCTAACTATGGTTCACTTATGATTAGTAGGGTTATAGCTGCTTTAGCTCATGGGTCATTCTTTGGAATAGGATCATTATTCGCAGCAAATATGGTAGCACCTCATAAAAGAGCAAGTGCTATGGCTTTAATGTTTATGGGATTAACATTAAGTAATATTATCGGCGTACCATTCGGGACATTTATTGGTCAATTATTAGGCTGGAAAATGACATTTGTTGTTATAAGTGTTTTAGGCTTATTTACACTTATAGGGATTATCAAATATGTTCCAAATCAAGAAGAAACGCAACCAATTTCGATTAAGAATGAATTGAATGTGTTAAAAGATTTAAAATTATGGCTAACTTTAGGTGTGACACTATTTGGATTTAGTAGTGTATTTGCTTACTTCACTTACATTTCACAAATATTGATTAATGTTTCTAATATTGAAGAACGTTGGATATCATTTGTTTTAATTATCTTTGGTGTAGGAGTTACATTAGGTAATATTATTGGTGGAAGACTGGCAGATTGGAACTTAAACAAAGCCTTACAAATTATATTCGTTATATTTCCTATCTATATATTCTTAATGTATTACATTCAAAACTATAGCGTGCTAATGGTAGTAGGAATATTTGTATTTGGTTTGATTGGATTTAGTATGAGTCCGTCATTACAATTTAAGAGTACAATTGTCTCTCAAGATGCTCCGATGCTAGCAAGTACGTTAAACCAATCAGCGTTTAATATCGGGAATGCATTAGGTGCAGCTATTGGTGGTGTAGTTGTGAGCCAATTAGGAACAGAAAATTTAGCATTAGTTGCGCCGTTCCTAACAATTATTGGTTTAATATTCTTAATATTAGAGCAAGCATTATCTAAAAAAAGAGCTTTAAAAACTGCATAATTTTTTATTGGGAGTCTAGGACATAAATAATTGTCCCAGACTCTCTTTTTGTATTGGCATAGCTGACAGGGGTACTATGTTGCACGTGGGGCTTCTCTTGCAACATTCATGTTTTTATCCATACATATTTAAGCTTTTTTTATGTGTTACCACTAATTTATAGGTATAATATATATTGTTGTAAGGAGGTCAAATAACAAATGAGACATTGGATTGAGGAACGTGTAATTAAAACACCTCATAAAATAGCGATTCAGCAAGGAGAAAACATTTTAACTTATAAAGAATTATTAAAAGATGCAAAAAAATATGCGCAATTTTTGAATGAGTTAAATCTTGAAAGAGTAGCTTTATATATTAAAAATGATATCCATCATGCTGCACTTATTATAGGTGCATGGTTGGAAAATGTTGAGCTTGTTATGATCAATACTAAATTAACTGCTAAAGAAATTGAAAACCAATTAAACTGCATAGATGTTCATACAGTTTTAAGTTATCAAGATTTAAAAATAAATCAAAAAGTAATCAATATAAATGATATTGAAGGGCGAAACGAAGTGTATGAAATTAAGCCATTTAATATAAATAAAATTGCCACAATTATGTTCACTTCTGGCACAACAGGACCTGCTAAAGCTGTTCCTCAAACATTTAACAATCATTATTATAGTGCACTTGGTTGTAAAGAAAGCTTAGGTTTTGGTGAATCAACTCGGTGGCTTTCAGTGTTACCTATTTATCATATATCAGGCCTAAGTGTATTGATTAGAAGTTTAATCTTTGGTTTTACGATAATCATTGAACCGAAATTTGAGACAAATCGTGTAATGAATCTTATAAAAAACAATAATATAACTCATATATCACTCGTACCTCAAACTTTGCAATGGTTAATGGAATCAAATTTAGACCAACCATACAATTTAGAAAAAATATTATTAGGAGGGGCAAAATTATCTCCTTCACTTATTAAAGAGTCTTTAAGTAGATCATTACCTATATATAATTCATTTGGTATGACAGAAACGTGTTCTCAATTCGTTACAGCAAGTCCTGATATGTTGAAAGAGGAACCAGAAACTGTAGGGAAAGTACCTTCAAATGTTAAGTTGAAAATTATAAATAGTAATGAGCAAGGCCACGGGGAAGTAGCTGTATTGGGTGAAAATGTAATGAATGGTTATTTAACATCTAATAATCCTGAAGAAGATTTTATAAATGGATATTTTAAAACGGGGGATATTGGTTCTATTAATGACGAAGGATTTATTTTTATTTATGATCGGAGAAAAGATTTAATCATAAGTGGTGGCGAAAATATATATCCATTTGAAATTGAACATGTTGTGTTAAACCATATAGACATCATTAATTGTGTAGCCGTTCCGGTAGAAGATGAAAAATGGGGGCAAGTTCCTGCACTTGTATATGAATCATCTAAACAAATTAAAGATGAGGAATTGATCAACTTGTTAAACAATCATTTAGCCAAGTATAAACATCCTAAACATTTTTATAAAATTAAAGAAATTCCAAGAACTTCGACGGGCAAGTTATCTAGACATAAAGTAAAGGCGTGGGTAGATTATGTTAGGAAATGAAATGAACTTTTATACGTTTACTGCTGAATTTAAGATTCCCATTAAAACGCCTTTAATTGAACTTGATAGTAGGGAAGTATTAGTAGTTGAATGGAAAGATTATGAAGGAAATACTTTTTACGGTGAATGTAATGCTTTTTCTACTAATTGGTACCATTACGAGACGATACAATCTGTTCAAAATATTTTAACCATATGGTATGAAAATAATAAATACAACCAACTTGATAGTTATGATAAAGCTAGTTTATCATTAGAGTCTTTAAACGACTATCCCAATGCAAGAAGCGTCATGTCTATGATATTCTTTCAAAAATTTCATGAGTTACAAGAGATAGAAGTAGATTATGGTGCAACAATTAGTGGGAACCTTCAAGAATATTTTAAAAGCTACAACGGTCGATTGCCATCGCGCATCAAAGTAAAATGGAATGATAATATAAAAGAGGATATGAAATATTTGAAGATGAATTATCCTGAAGTTAAAAGAGCAATCGATGCGAATGGTGTTTTAAATACAGATATTATAAAAGTGCTAAATAGTTTTTATGATGAAAATTTTATTTATGTAGAACAACCATTTAAAGAACTTAAACAATACAAAGAAGTAACTAATAAATTAGAAATACCTGTTTTTATTGATGAGTCTGCTACAAGTTTAGAAATGATACAAAAGTTTCGAGAATCAAACGTAATTGATGGTGTTGTTATTAAACCATCAAGAGTAGGTGGAATAGACAAAGCTTTAGAGATTATACAATATTGTAAAGAAAATCAATTGAAAGTCGTTATAGGTGGTATGTATGAATTTGGTTTAAGTAGTTATTTCACAGCATATTTGGCACAACATAGTGATTTACCAAGTGATATAACGCCAAGTGATTATTATTTTGAAGATGACTTTGTCTATACATCTTCAAAGTTAACAAATCAAAGCTTGTTATATTCACCGCCTGTTGTTATATATAATAAATTAAAAAAAATTAAGTCTGAGATGTAGAAAGGTCTCAGACTTAATTAGTATTTTTACAGCAGCTAACTGGACTTATAATATATAAATATTAATGTTTATGGTCTTTTTTAGGTGGTACTGGATCAAAACCGCCTGGGTGAAATGGATGGCACTTTAGTATTCTTTTAATAGCCAACCAAGTTCCTTTGAGAACGCCGTATTCGGAAATTGCTTCTATAGCGTAATTAGAACATGTCGGATGAAAGCGACATGTTGGAGGCGTAAGAGGCGAAATATATCTTTGATATAATCGAATTAGCTTAATAAATAATTTTTCCATTGCTAAGCTCCTATTTATATTGATTGTTTGTTAAATTTTTATATGGCTTCACATCTGTGCTGTTAAATTTATAGAAATCTGTCGTTTGTTTCATGTGGATTTTAATATTCTCATTTTTAATTTTTCCAGTAGCTTCTATGTCAAATGTAAGCTGTTTAGGCAAGCTTTTATTCTTTTGGAATGATAATTTAAAGTTACCTTTTTTAATTTTTAAATCACTTATATTACTTAATGAATTTTGGTCAATTAAAGGTGATTGGCTATAACCAAAATCATATAAGTATTTCATAACTTTACCTGTACCTTCGTAAGACAATGTTCTATCTTCTAAATTGATATCATCTTCAATAGGTTTTAGTAAACTTTGGTTAAATGTTGTTAAATCAAACCAATCTTGACCAAGTTTTTGATAATAATCAACTTCTGCATTTTGTGTATGATAATTTAAGTAATTAGATTTAGGTGAAGATTTGAGTTTGTTTGAGTCAACATATATACTTTTGTTCATCGTTTTAAATGCTTTACTATTACTTTCTTGTTCGATATTGAAAGCTAGCTTATCGTGGTGATTAGTACGACCGTACGATTCTTGATTCAATTTTATCTTTTTATCTTGATAATCAACCGTCGTTACATTTTTAGAATGAATTGAATGAGTATCAATTTTCTTAATGTTTTTCTGGAAAGATTCAATAGCATCTGAGCTATCTTTATAATTATTTTGACCTTGTTGACTACAACTTGCTAGAATAAGAGTAATTGTCATAACAAGGGTTGTAAAAATTAACTTTTTCAATAGTTTCTACCTTTCTAATAAAATATATATACAGTTTATCATAATCAATGAAAGAGGTCGTGTATCATGCGTTATAAAGATCCAAATGGATTGTTTGTTGATCTACAATTTAAAGAACAAATAGAAGCCCAACATGCAAAGCATGTATTAGCGATACCTATATATAACAATCAAATTGTTCTAACACACCATAAAATAAGAGGTATAGAGTTACCTGGTGGAAAAGTTGAAAAAAATGAAACGAATAAAGAAGCAGTTATTCGAGAATTATACGAAGAAACGGGCGCTAAAGCTAAGTGTGCCATGTTTATTGCCTCATATATCGTCCATGATAAAATTCCATTTGATAAAGATGTATATATTGTTAATGTTGAAGAAATATTCGAAAAAAATGATTATTTAGAGACGTATGGTCCTATAATTGTAGATAATATAAATGAAGTCAACGAAGAAGATAAAAGTTTTTTACTTAAAGATAAAGCAATATTAACATGTTTAGAAAGGGTGTATGAACTTGGATTTCTTAAATAGAAAAAGAATGCCTATATTTTTTAACAATCATTACACTGAAGAAGTTACTTATTCAGTAGATGACTTAAAAGTGAGAGGCTTGCTCATGACTCCCCATGCCAAAGTGAAACGCATTGTTGTTTATTTAAGAGGCGGTAAGGGTCAAGTAGGTAGAGTTCGACCAGGTAGAATGGCTCAATTTAAAAATCCAAATACACTTGTTTTTGCACCATATTATCGAGGAAGTAACGGTAGCGAAGGAAGAGATGAGTTTTGTGGTGATGATTTAAATGATGTTATTACCGGCATTAATATTTTAAAATCAAAATATCCAGAAGCACCTATTCATATGATAGGTTTTTCAAGAGGTGGAATACAAGGTCTGCTTACGTATCAAAAAGTAAAAGCATCTAGTTATATTATATGGGGCGGGGTAACAGATATGCTTATGATGTATAAAGAACGTGTTGATTTGAGAGGAATGCTGCGTCGTATGGTAGGTCACCCTAAGAAGCAACCGGAAGCTTATGAAAGGCGTGATGCGCTTAAAATGATTCGTGAAGACAGCCCTCCTATATTAATTATTCATGGAGATGAGGATGCTCAAGTAGGAATAGACATGGCTTACCACTTAGAACAACATTTAATAAAAGAAACCGTCTTTCACAAAACGATTTATAAACAAGGGGAAGGTCACGTTTTTAGACCTCAAACAGAAAAAGAAACTTTAATCGAACTACAAAATTGGATGAATTTATGTGAACAAAAAACTGAGCCATAAATAAATGAGCTCAGTTTTTCTCTAATATAAGATTAAATTCGATTATAACTAAATCCGCCTTCTTCTTGAATATGTTCAGAAGCTTCACCGAATTTAGAGAAATTCTCTTTAAAGTCCTTTGCAAGTTGTTTAGCTTTTTCATCATACGCTTCTTGAGATACCCAAGTATTACGAGGATATAAAATTTCTGAAGGTACGCCAGCTACATGTTTAGGAATATTCAAACCGAATATTTCATCTTGAATAAATTCGGAGTTTTTAATTTCTCCGCTTATTGCACGTCTTATCATAGAACGAGTATATTTTAATTCCATTCTAGAACCAACACCATATTCTCCGCCAGTCCATCCTGTATTTACTAAGTAAACGTCTACGCCATGTTCATCAATTAATTTACCGAGTAACTCAGCATATTCTGTTGCATGTAATGGTAAGAACGGTGAACCGAAGCATGTTGAGAACACTGGTTGAGGGCTCGTTACGCCTCTTTCTGTACCAGCTAATTTAGAAGTGAAACCACTTAAGAAATGATACATAGCTTGAGATTTATCAAGTTTTGAAATAGGTGGTAATACACCAAATGCGTCAGCTGTTAAGAAAATAATAGTATTTGGATGACCTGCAATTGACGGTTGTACGATATTATCAATGAAGTCAATTGGATATGCAGCTCGTGTGTTTTCAGTTAATGTTGTGTCGTCATAATCAACCGTACCATCTTTTTGCACACCAACATTCTCTAAGACTGTACCGTAACGAATAGCATCATATATTTGAGGTTCTTTTTCTTGGCTTAAACTTACAGTTTTAGCATAACAGCCACCTTCAATATTAAATACGCCATTTTCGTTCCAACCATGTTCATCATCACCAATTAATTTTCTGTTTGGATCAGCTGATAAAGTTGTTTTTCCTGTTCCAGATAGACCAAAGAATAAAGCAACGTCATTATTGTATCCAACATTTGCAGAACAGTGCATGCTCATGATACCTTTTTTAGGAAGAAGGTAATTCATAACTGAAAAAATACCTTTTTTCATTTCTCCAGCATATTCTGTTCCGCCAATTAAAATTACACGATGTTTAAAAGAAGTAATAATAAATGTTTCAGAGTTTGTTCCATCTTTTTCAGGGTCTGCTTTGAAACCAGGGGCACTTATTATTGTGAAATTAGGATTGATATTTAAAGCCTCTTCTTTTGTTTCAGGGCGGATAAACATATTTTGTGCAAATAAATTATGCCAAGGTAGTTCGTTTATAACACGTAAATCTAAACGAGTAGATTCATCGGCACCCGCATATCCGTTGAAGACATAAAGTTGTGATTTTTGGTTTAAATAGTCAATAACTTGATCATATAAATTTAAAAAACTGTGTTCAGAAATAGGCTGGTTTATAGAACCCCAATCTATATCTTGTTCCGTGTCCTCTTCTTTAACAATAAATTTGTCTTTAGGTGAGCGACCTGTGTATTTACCAGTTTCCATTCTAATAGCTCCGGATTCAGTTAACACACCTTCACCTGATTCTAAAATGTGTTTGTACAACTCAGATCTAGAAAGTTGTTTTAAAGTTGTTTCTTTGCTAAGAAGATTAGTTAATTCGATTGATTCTGTAATTGACTGTATTGCCATAAATGACGACCCCCATGTCTAAAAATTATTTTGTAAGCATTTTCATGGAATTAGTATAACACATTGAGATAAATAGTCTATACTAATAAACGAATTTATTGTTAAAAGTTTATGACAAAATATTTATTTCGTGTTTCATTGACATAATTCTAAAACTTTAGTATTATCATTTCTGACGGATTCTCTTATCCTGAGTGGTGGAGGGACATGGACCCAATGAAACCCAGCAACCTCTTTCTAAATGAAAGGAAGGTGCCAAACCGTTTGCAGACCAATATTGTCTGAACGATAAGAGCGAATGGACACGAGTGTGCCTTCTCTCTATTGTTTTATAGAGAGAAGGCACTTTTTATTTGCACTGAGGAAGAGACCGTACAACATAATCTAAAGGAGATTTTTTATGTCAAAAAACAGAAGACTCTTCACATCCGAATCAGTAACAGAAGGACATCCTGATAAAATTGCCGACCAAATATCTGATGCAATTTTAGATGAATTACTAAAAGGTGATCCAAAAGCGAGAGTCGCTTGTGAAACAACTGTAACTACAGGTATGGCTTTAATTTCAGGAGAAATATCAACTTCAACATACGTAGATATTCCGAAAGTAGTAAGAGAGACTGTAAAAGATATAGGGTATACTAGAGCGAAGTATGGTTATGATTTCCAAACAATGGCAATACTAACAGCTATCGATGAACAATCACCTGATATTGCTCAAGGTGTTGATTGTGCTTTAGAAGATAGAGACGATTTAACAGATAGTGAAATTGAGTCTATCGGTGCTGGAGACCAAGGCTTAATGTTTGGTTATGCTACAAATGAAACTGAAACATATATGCCGTTACCAGTATATCTAGCTCATCAATTGTCAAAAAGATTAACTGATGTACGTAAAGATGGCACTTTAGAATATTTACGTCCAGATGGAAAGACACAAGTAACAATAGAATACGACGAAAATGATAAACCTTTAAGAGTAGATACTATTGTTGTTTCTTCACAACATCATGAAAAAATAGAATTAGAAAAAATTCAACAAGATATTAAAGATCACGTTATATATCCAATCGTTCCTAAGGAATTATTAGATGATCAAACAAAATTCTTTATTAATCCTACTGGAAGATTTGTTATTGGTGGGCCACAAGGAGACGCAGGTTTAACAGGTAGAAAAATCATCGTTGATACATATGGTGGTTATGCCAGACACGGTGGAGGTTGCTTCAGTGGTAAAGACCCAACTAAAGTTGATAGATCTGGTGCTTATGCGGCTCGTTATGTAGCTAAAAATATCGTAGCTAGCGGCCTAGCTGATAAATGTGAAGTTCAACTTGCTTACGCAATTGGAGTAGCACAACCTGTTTCAATTGCAGTTGACACTGCTGGTACTGGTAAAGTTGAAGAAAATGTACTAGTAGAAAAAATAAGAGAATTATTTGATTTAAGACCAGCGGGTATTATTCAAATGCTAAACTTAAGACAACCAATATATAAAAAGACTGCAGCATACGGTCATTTTGGTAGAACTGATGTAGAATTACCATGGGAACAATTAGATAAAGTAGAATTATTAAAAGATTTAGTAAATAAATAAACCTAAAAGTAAAATCAGTATTAAAAAAGAGTCTCATCATTAGTTATATGATCTAGTGGTGAGATTCTTTTTATATATATTCTTAGATATCTGAGAATTTTAATTTACTAATAAAGTGTGTATTAACTATAGAAATGTACGAAGTATTTAAAAAATCAAAAAATAATGCTTAAATTAGAGAAGAATATTGAAGATATATACTGAATTTATTTATAATATTTACTATAATAGATGTAATACATAAGAAAGGGAGCGATCAGCAAATATGAGTCAATTAGAACCGATTCATTATGGATTAATCGCAGCTGTCGTTATTGCGATAATATTTATCATATTGTTCTTTGTTTCATTAAAACAAAGAAAGAATTCTTTGGCGAAAGTTCAGGAACAACATAAGAAGCAAAATGAGTCACTTAAATCTGAACACAAAGAAAAATTGGACCATGAACGAGTAGAAAACAAAAAGGTTCTATCTAAACAAAAAGAAGAGCATCAAGTTGAAATTTCTCAAAAAGAAAGAGAAATTGACTCATTAAAAATATTTTCGAAAAATGAAGGAGAATATATAACTGATAGACATTTATTAGATCTCCGTGATCAACTTGTTAATGAACGAAGAATAAGACCTGAAGATATGCATATAATGGCAAATATCTTTTTACCTAAAGATCCTTTAGGTAAGGTACATCAAATCGATCATATTGTTTTAACGAGAACTGGTATTTATGTTATTGACTCTAATTTGGTAAACGGCCATATATATCATGGTATAACTGAACAGCAATTTAGTGAGTTCCCTGTACTTGGGCAAGTGTTTGAAACATTGGATTTAAATCCTAAAAAAGAACAAACTTTACTCCTTGAAAAACAAGCTAGTAAAAAATCAGCTGCATTTCATGATTATACTGATAAAGTTAAAGAAGTGGACGAAACATCTGAAGAATTACAAAGACAACTCGAACTTAAATATACGCCAACACCAATCATCTATTTCCATCCTGATGAAGTGGATGAAGCCACAATTAGTAATTACTCACAAGATCCAAATATTAAAGTGCTTGTTGGTGAACAACAATTACAACATTTCTTCAATAAATTTGTATTCCATGGAAGATTCCAATACAGTGTTGAAGATCTAGAAAGAATAATGGACGAGTTAGAAAAGTTTAATCCTTAAGCAGAAAACGCTACAATAATAGTAGCGTTTTCTTTTTTTATAAATAATATGAAAAGGTGGTTGTGAAAATGAGTGAGAAACAATTTGATGTTAGAAATCCTGCTACGGAAGAAATTATTGAAACTTTGAACAATAATAGTGAAGAAGAGATTAACGAAATGATTGAAAATGCTCATCATGCTTTTCAAAAATTTAAAAAAACAACAGCTCACGAAAGAAGTGCACTTCTATATAAATGGCGTGAGCTCATTTTAGAACAAGAAGAAGAAATTGCGTTAATTATGACTAAAGAAAGTGGTAAACCATTAAAAGAATCAAAAGGTGAAGTAAAGTATGCTACAGATTACATTTTATGGTTTGCTGAAGAAGCTAAAAGAACTTATGGCAGAGCAATACCAGAGCATGTAGATAATAAAAGATTAATCGTAACTAGAGCACCAGTGGGTGTTGTCGCAAGTATTACACCATGGAATTTCCCAGCAGCAATGATGACAAGAAAAGCAGCGCCAGCTCTAGCAGCAGGATGTACATTTATTTGTAAACCTGCACAAGATACACCATTAACAACAATGAAATTTGTAGATTTAGCTCATGAAGCTGGTTTTGATAAAGATGTTATACAATACGTTAATGGTTCAGGTAAAGACGTTGGTAAAATCTTTACAAGCCATGAATTAATTTCTAAAATCACTTACACTGGTTCTACACCAGTAGGTAAACAATTAATGGAGCAATCTAGTTCAACTCTTAAAAAAGTTACGTTAGAATTAGGAGGGCACGCACCTTTAATTGTTCATGAAGATGCTGATATAGAAAAAGCCGTACAAGGTACAATAGCATCTAAGTTTAGAAATGCTGGTCAAACTTGCGTATGTGCTAATAGAATATATGTACATGAATCTATTAAAGATAAATTTGAATCTTCATTAAAATCTGAAGTGAACAAATTGAAAGTAGGTAACGGGCAAAATGAATCTACTGACATTGGTCCTGTAATCAATAGTGATGGATTTGAGAAAATAAAATCACATATTGATGATGCAACTAGTAAAGGTGCCCGTGTAGTAACTGGAGGAGATAGTTATAAAGATGGTGGTTATTTTGTAGAGCCAACTATTCTATCTGAAGTTACTGATGATATGAAAATTATGTTTGAAGAAACATTTGGACCAGTTATACCAATTCAAACATATAACTCATTAGAAGAAGTAATCAAGAAGGCGAATGATACACCATTTGGTTTAGCAGCATATTTCTTTACAGAAAATTATGCAACTGGCATAGAATTATATGAAAACTTAAATTATGGTGTGATTGGTTGGAATGATGGAGGTCCAAGTGCTGCACATATCCCGTTCGGTGGTATGAAAGAAAGTGGTTTTGGCCGAGAAGGCGGTTCAGAAGGTATTGAGCCATATCTAGAAACAAAAGTAGCTTCAATACTATTATAAAGATAAAACCAGGAGGAAATAACATGACACAGAAACAAGTAGAATTTTACAATGGTAATACAATACCAGCACTAGGATTAGGAACGTTTAGAGTTGAAAACAATGATGAATGTAGAGAAGCGGTTAAACATGCTATAGAAAGTGGTTACCGTCATATAGATACAGCACAAACTTACAAAAATGAAGAAAAAGTAGGCCAAGGTATTAAAGAAGGTTTAGAATCAGCAGGCTTAAATAGAGAAGATTTATTTATAACTACTAAATTATGGATGACGGATTACGGTATGGAAAATGTCCAAAATGCATATGAAGCTTCATTACAAAGACTTGGGCTAGACTATGTAGATTTATATCTGATTCATTGGCCTGGAGACGATAAAGAATTAATTGCTGAAACGTGGAAAGCAATGGAAGCTTTATATAACGATGGAAAAATTAAAAATATAGGTGTGAGTAATTTTAATGTTTCACATTTAGAAAGTTTGTTACAAGAAGCATCTATTAAACCAGTGATTAATCAAATTGAATGCCATCCATATCTAACTCAAAAAGACTTAAGAACATACTTAAAAGCACAAAAAATTGTAGCTCAATCATGGTCTCCATTAATGAATGGACAAATTTTAGAAGATGAAACAGTTAAAGAGATAGCAGAAGAAATAGGTAAAACACCGGCTCAAGTTATCATTAGATGGAATATTGACGAAGATATAGTTGTGATACCTAAATCAGTAACACCATCAAGAATTGAAGAGAATTTAAATGTTTTTGATTTTGAATTAAATGAAGATCAATTGTCACGATTAAATAATTTAAATAAAGACGAAAGAATTGGACCTGACCCAGAGAAATTTACTGGTAAATAAGGTGAATAAGTAAAATATAAATAAATTCTCCTAATCCGTTAGATTTTAAAATTTTGGATTGGGAGAATTTTTTCGAATTTTTAAGTGTATGAATGCCTAAGTATAGGTGTTATTACTTTAAAAAACTTTGAAATTTGTTAAATGATATAGCCTAAATAACAAGCAGTTAATGATAATATAACCGTTAATGCTATATATAATATCATTTGTTTATATGATTTTAATAAGTAACGTTCATATACTTCAAGTATATGTGTTGAAAAAGTTGTGTAACCTCCACAAAAACCGATAGCTAATATCGAATAAATATGTGAACTTTCTGCTATATATTGTGCACAAAGACCAATAATAAAGCTTCCAACAACATTAACGATTAATGTAGCAAAGGGGAAACTTTGCGTGAAAAATTTACTGATAATTTGATTTGTCATATGTCTAAGTACTGCTCCTACACCAGAGCCTATCATTATTAAAATTAATATCATTTTTCCTCTGTCCCTTTCTTATATCCGAGAGCAACAAATATAAATCCTAAGATAATACTTATAGTTACATAAGTAAAAGCTAATATAAATTGTCCGCTTTTTAACAAGTGTATTGTTTCTAAACTTAGACTAGAATACGTAGTGAGCGCACCTAAGAAACCAGTTGTTATCATTTTCTGTATATAAGGGTGTTTTTTAAAATATTTTATAAAATAAGTAGAGCAAATACCCATAAGAAGAGCACCAATTAGATTTACTGATAAAGTCGAGAAGGGGAAGGTATTACTTGAAATAATAAAACTTGAAAGATAGCGTAATCCACCTCCAATTGCACCACCTATAAATATTACGACATAAATCATATAAAAACCTCCAAAATAAAAAGGAGCGGGACAGAAATCTTATTTTTCAAAAAAGATTTCGTAGTACCGCCCCAGTAAGGGTGACTAGGAGTAAAAAAAGCTTGATATAACCGCATTTTTCATTCCAGTCAGTTACTGTCAATATCATGACAGAGGTTGAGACATTGATAATATCCTAACCTTAAATTATACCAAAGAATTTCACTATAACGACAATGTGGTAAATAATAACTACAAATAATAAAATTGGTAAAAATTTACTGATTTTCGCAATAGTTTTATGCTTTTCAGTTTGATATTTAATTGACTTATCAGTTGTAATAACAGCAATAAGTAATAGAATACCGTTTAAAATACTGCTGATTAATACAAGTGATACTAGAGATCCAAACCATGATTCTATGAGAGGATTCTGTGCACTTAAAAATAAACTAATAATCATGAGTACAACTGATATATAAAAATAGCGTTTAGCTTTATCCATGATGGCCTCCAAAATTTCCATATAATCGCTTATGTTATCATAAATGTTAATTCAATGCATCTAATAACTTTAATACTTCTTCAAAATCATCCATCTTTTTACAGTGGCTTGGAAGAATAAATAACTTTTTGTTACTGCTATGCTTAAAATCAATTAATTTCATATGGGTTTCTATAAAACGCTCGCCATTGTATGATTGTTTAAGTAATCGTTTTGTAGGAAGTTCATTTTTGTCTAAATTTGAACGACACCATGCAGCGTCACTACACATGAATATATTTAAATCTTGAAATTTCATCATTAAGCCAAATTGACCAGGCATTGCTCCAGGTAAATAATAACTGATTAGTGAATCATTATTAAAAATTTTAAATCCTTTACCAAGAACAGAATCATCAACTTTCGAAAAATTTTCTATAAACTCTATACGATCTTTAAAGTCATCAGGCATAACATGGAAACTCAATTGTAGGCTATTGTTTGAAACTTGTTGTGTTATGAAATCATGATAAGCTTCATGAGAAGTGATAATCGTAGCGTTTTTAAAAGCATTTAAATATCCAATGTGGTGACTAGCGAAATTTGTAATAATACAGTAATCAATTTGATCAGGATGAATATGGTCTTTCATAAGTTGGCTTGGCAACGTTTCAAAAACTTTATAATCTTGTCTATGAAAAAGTTTTAAAGTTTTTAAATCGGTGCTAGGCTTAACGCGTTCTGAAAAACCAGTATTGATTAAAATTTTAAAATCGTTAATTTCTAAATAATAAGAAAAGATATAATAGCGTTCGACTAAACTTTTCTTTCTATTATTTATGATGGCTTCGTCTCCTAGAAAGGAGCCCGTTGAATATAGCTTGAAGTGTTTAATTATTTCATGCTTGTCAATCATCGTAACTCACCGCCTAGTTAATCCATATTTTAAATATATAAATCATATTTATAATTAAACTTATATTTATGTATATTATGACATAAAACTATTGAAATTACATTTAAGGAAGCTTAACAAATGTTATATAAATCAAATAATTTAGTAAGCGATTGCAAATTGTGGTACGATAATGTTACATAAATTGAAAGGAATGAATAGCATGAGTAATCTAAAAGTACAAGTATTTGCTGATGGTGCAGACATCGAAGAAATGAAGCAAGCATACCAAAATAATGAAGTAGATGGTTTTACTACAAATCCTAGTTTAATGAAAAAAGCAGGCGTTACTGACTATAAAACATTTGCTGAAGAAGCAGTTAAAGCAATCCCAGACGCTTCAATTTCATTTGAAGTATTTGCGGATGATATAGAAACTATGGAAAAAGAAGCGGAAATTTTAAAACAATACGGTGAAAATGTATTCGTAAAAATTCCTGTCGTTAATACTAAAGGTGAATCTATGATTTCACTTATTAAAAAACTGTCAGAGAATGACGTGAAAGTAAACGTTACGGCAGTATATACAATAGAACAAGTAAAAGAAATTGTTGAAGTGATTAAACCGGGGGTTGAAACATACGTATCTGTATTTGCAGGACGTATTGCTGATACTGGTGTAGATCCACTTCCTTTAATGAAAGAAGCAGAAAAAGTTTGTCATAGCAAAGAAGGCGTGAAATTGTTATGGGCAAGCTGTAGAGAATTATTTAATGTCGTTCAAGCAGATGAAATTGGTGTTGATATTATTACATGTCCAAAAGATGTAGTGGCTAAGGTTCCTAACATTGGAAGAGATGTAAATGAATTATCAGTAGATACAGTTAAAGGTTTCGCTAAAGATATTAAAGCAAGTGGTTTAAGCATTTTATAATTAATATTGTGAAGTTATAAAAAAAGGAGTTTGGTACATAATATACCAAGCTCCTTTTTACTGAAATAAATATTAAATTATAGGTAGACCTAAACTAGAATTAACCCACTAAATTAATATTATTTTACGATAGCTAATTCATTAACTTGTCTGTTGTTTTGTTATATAATCATATTTCAATGACAAAAATGGAGTGGACAATATGGCAAACAACTTAAGACTAGCTCAAAAGGGTGCATATATTAGTATTGTTATGTATATCATTCTTTCAATTATAAAATATATAGTAGGTACCAGTTATCATTCTTCTGCTTTAAGAGCAGATAGTTTAAATAACTTAACGGATATTTTCGTTTCAGTGGCTGTATTAGTAGGATTAAAAATATCTATAAAGCCAGCAGATAAGAATCATCCGTATGGACATATGAAGACTGAGAATATCACAACTTTAATCGTTTCATTTATAATCATGTTCGTAGGTATTCAAGTTATATCATCTAATATACCTATACTTTTCACTGGAGAGTACGGTCAACCTAGCACTTTAACAATATGGGTCAGTTTCATCAGTGGTATTGTCATGCTTCTCGTATATAAATTTAATGATTCGTTATCAAAGAAAACAAAGAGTACATCTTTAAAATCTGCATCTAAAGATAACTTATCCGATGCATTAGTCAGTATTGGTACTGGTATAGGTCTAATATTCACACAAATTGGATTTCCTATAGTGGATATTGTCTTAGCAGTTATTTTAGGTGTGATTATTGTGTTTACTGGTTTTTCAATATTTAAAGAATCTATATTTACACTTAGTGACGGATTTCACGAAAAAGATTTAAACAATTATAGTGAGGATATATCTAAAATACCTGGTGTAATAGATGTTCCATCGATTAAAGGCCGATACCACGGAAATAGTGTGTTTTTAGATGTTACAATTGTTGTAGATAAAAAACTTTCTTTAGACGAAGCTCACGATATATGTGACTTAGTTGAAAAAGAATTACAAAAATCAGGGGTATATTCGTCTTATGTTCATCCTGAACCTAATTTATAAAAAACTTATCGAGTCTGGGACATAAATATGTCTCAGACTCGTTTTGCTGATTTTTAAATTTCCTATTTTTCTTATATTTGTTGCTATTATAGCAATCCTTAAAACATATTTCATTTTAGACTTTTCTCGTTAAGATATACAAAAGTGCTTTATTTGTGGTTCAACTTTTGTGGTGCACTTCATAAAGGTATGGTTAGTTGGATTATTGTCATAGAAAATCCAATAAAGGAGTGTGTATTTGGATTAATGAAGTAGAAAATCCAATAAGAAGGTGCGTAGTTGGATTATTGTC
>X87_Garden_Dormouse__coassemble_107_pt1 | contig 17785 bp, 15 predicted proteins | sample X87_Garden_Dormouse__metabat2_low_PE_004 | metagenome-assembled genome bin X87_Garden_Dormouse | reverse complement strand
GCTTGCTATGACACCAAAAATCAAAAAACTTATGCAAGGTATACATTAAAAGAAGCCCAATCAATAGATTGGGCTTCTTTTATCATTTATATTGAGTTTGTTAGCTTAATTCTTGTGATATTAAATAATGAAATACCACAATTACTTTATAGATTCGGATAAGTTTTTCTGTTTATTATATTCTCCATTTTCACCTAAGAAGTATTCTTCTACTTCTTTCCAATTGTATACTTTTGGCCACTTATCATAATCAATATTATGTGCTGCTGCATACATAATTGAATGATTATTAAAGCTTTCTAATTGTCTAGGATTGTCATCGATTAAGTAATCTGTATTTACAATTCCTTTATCACCGCAAAATACAAAATGTTGTGGATCAATAAATGGTAAGTGTTCTCTTAACCAAGCATATTTATCAGCAAATGATGTAGGTACGTCCATTGCAGCTGTAACGATAAAAACATCATAATATTCGTTTAATTTTCTTACAACATCTACAGCATCATCAAATACTTCTAAATCTCTGAAAAATCCATCTTCCCTAAGAATATCAGTTAAAATACCTTGGTGTTCAGGCATCATATTTCTAATTTTACTACCTTTTAGTTCTTCCATAGTAACGTTTGAAGAAGTTTCTTGATTATAACGCATTAATAATTTTTTAATTGTATCAACTAACACTTCATCCATATCAATACCGATTGTTTGTTTCGCCATTATACCTTCTCCTTTTATATCTCATGTATACTATTATAACAAAGAACTTATTCACTTTCCTTTTTTATGAATTCACTTTTTCGAAAAAGGTTTCTAATACTTTAATCATTTTATCATTATGCTCACTAAAACCAACTGTAATACGAACCCCATTAGGAAACGGCCTTGTGATAAAACCTTCTTTTAATAATTGATCGTATAGTTCTTGAGGTTTATCTGTGTTTACGAATACAAAGTTTGTTTGACTGTCGTATAAATGTTCTTTAAATGAAGAATTTAAGAATTTTTCAATTTCAGTTCTATTCTTGTTAGTAATATCTTTTAAATATTCTTGATCTTGTAACGCTGCGTTAGCTGCAACTGCGGATAGTGACGTTACATTGAAAGGTAGACGAACAATATCAAGTTGGTTGAGTAATGATTCATCGGCAATCGCATATCCAATTCGTTGTGATGCTAAGCCATATGCTTTAGAAAATGTTCTTAATACAACAACTTGTTTATATTTATCTAATAATTCTAAACTTCTAGGCATATCTTCAGCAACAGCGAACTCTATGTATGCTTCATCGATTAACACGATAATATTATCTGGAACTTTTTTAATAAACGATTCTAGTTCCTCGTGTGGTAAATATGTTCCAGATGGATTGTTAGGATTACAAATCCATATTAATTTCGTCTTATCAGTAATTTCTTCGTACATTGCATCTAAATCAAAATAACCATTATTAAGTGGCGTCGTCTTAACTTGTGCACGTTCAATGACAGCATGATGTTTATATTGTCCAAACGTCATATCACTCGTTAATATTTCATCATCTGCTTCTAATACTGCTCTAGAAATAATCATGATAACTTCATCTAAACCAGATCCAAAAAATATTTGTTCTTTCTTTACGTTTAAAAACTGACTCAAAGTATCTTTTACATCAAATTGCTTCACTTCTGGATAATAAAATAACTCATCTAGACTTTCTTGTATTGCATCTTTAACTTTCGGAGAAGGGCCGTACAAATTTTCATTTGAAGCAAGCTTTACCATATCCCCTTCAATGCCGTACTTTTCTTTTAGTTGCCTTGGTGATAAACCAGGCTGATAAGCCTGTAACTCTTTTAATTGTTGCTTCATATCCTATGACCTCCATATTTAAAAATAAGTGTGACATAGAAATCTAATCGTTCTCATAAAATTTCTATGTGTCACTCCGTTAAAGATAACTAGATTGAAAGGCTTGATACAAGGACATTTTCAAACCAGATATCCATTGCAAATATAACATTTAAGGCTGAGTCATTTGTTTATGTCTCAGCCTCAATTAAATAATATTATAGACCTAACCATTTTCATAAATCAATGGCTTTAGTCAATTAGATTATTCTTCTTTAAATATTCTTCTGCAACTTGATATGCATCTTCATCTTTTACCGTAACACGATAATTCATTTCTTGCATTTCTTCGTCACTAATTTTACCTTTTAATTTGTTCATTGCTTTCACTACATCAGGATGCTTTTCAACAGTTTCTTTTTTCATCATTGGTGCGCCTTGATATGGTGGGAATAACTTTTTGTCATCTTCTAATACAACCATGCCATATTCTTTTAATTCAGCATCTGTTGAATATGCATCTATTAAGTCAATATCATTACTTTCAATCGCTTGATAACGTAATTTAGGTTCCATTGTTTTTACATCATTGAATTTCAAGTTGTATTTATTTTGAATGCCTTTATAACCATCTTCACGGTCGTTAAATTCTAGCGTAAAGCCTGGTCTAATATCATCTTCAACTTTTTTCAAATCAGAAATAGTTTTTAAATTATGTTTTTTAGCATATTCTTCTTTAACTGCTAAAGCATACGTGTTGTTGTATTTCATAGGTTCTAACAATTGCATATCAAATTTCTTTTCTAAACTATCATTTGCTTGATTATATACATCTTTTTCTGTTGTTGATTTAGGTGTTTCTTTAGTTAATTCTCCTAATACAGTACCAGTGAATTCAAGATATCCGTCCACCTCATTAGATTTTAAAGCATTAAATAAGAATGAAGTCTTACCCATTCCAGCCTTCACATTTACCGTATTATCTGTTTCATCTTCAATTAAAATTTTATACATATTTGTGATAACTTCTGGTTCAGAGCCTAATTTACCTGCTAATGTAATTTTTTCACCTTTTTGTCCAAATAAAGGAGCGATAATTGTTATTAAGAAAACAAGTAAAATTGCACCTAGAATAATAATCGATTTCTTGTATGAAATTTTCTCCAACATTCTTAAGAATACGTCGAAGAATATAGCAAGAATTGCAGCTGGTATCGCACCTAATAATATGAGTGATGAATTATTACGATCAATACCGAGTAAAATTAAATCCCCTAGTCCTCCTGCACCAATTAAAGCTGCTAACGTAGCAGTACCAATAATTAATACCATAGCTGTTCTAATACCAGCCATCATTACTGGCATAGCGAGTGGTAATTCGACTTTAGAAAGTCTTCTACCTGTTTTCATTCCTATACCTCTAGCCGCTTCAATAAGGGAAGGGTCTACTTCTTTGATTCCTGTATATGTATTTCTTAAGATTGGTAATAATGCGTAAATAACCAATGCAATTATAGCTGGAATACGACCAATACCAAACAATGGAATCATCAACCCTAGCAAGGCTAGCGAAGGGATTGTTTGGAGAACTGCCGCAATGTTAATTACAACTTCAGCAATTTTATCTGTTTTTGTAAGTAAAATACCTAATGGAACAGCGATAACAACTGCAATAAGTAAAGCAATAAACGATAATTGAATATGTTCCAGTAACGTTTCTAGCAATTGTCCTTTTCTACTAGATAATGTTTCGAATAATACATTCATTATGAAACACCTCTATTCTTATCAGCTAAGTAACTAAAAACATACTGCCTAGTTACAATATGGCTTGGTTCCTCTTCGCCTTTATCCATTACAATTGCTTCATGTTCAGCTAACAATCCATATATATCATCAATGGTTTGTGTTGGTGTTACTTTAGGATAAACATCTATAGAAGTTGGATGAACTTCTGAAATAGGTTGCGCGATATCTCCTAACTGTACTTGTTTTAGTACATGAGCATCCATATTACCAATAAATGATTTAACAAATTCATTTTTAGGATGGTGAATAAAATCTTCTGTTGTGCCAATTTGTTCAACATGTCCCTCATTTAAGAGGCAAATACGGTCTCCCATTTTCATCGCTTCTTCTATATCATGTGTGACAAAGATAATTGTCTTGTTAATTTCAGATTGCAACTTCAGTACATCATCTTGTAAATTTTTACGACTAATTGGATCTAAAGCGCTGAATGGTTCATCCATAAGTACTACCGGTGGATCTGAAGCCAAGGCTCTTATAACACCGATTCTTTGTTGTTGTCCACCTGATAATTCACTAGGGTATCGATCTCTAAATGTATCTGGGTCTAACCCTACCATATTCAATAATTCATCAACGCGTTTTGCAATATCTTGTTTTTTCCACTTTTTCATTTCAGGTACTTGTGAAATATTTTCTTTAATCGTCATATGTGGGAATAAAGCAATTTGTTGTAATACATAACCTATATCCCATCTCATTTCAGAAACATCATAATCACTAATTGGTTTATCATTAAAATAAATATATCCATCTGATAAATGAATCAAGCGATTAATCATTTTAAGCGTCGTTGTTTTCCCACACCCCGACGGTCCGATTAATACAAAAAATTCCCCTTTATCTACGTTGAAACTAACGTTATCAACCGCTTTTTTAGTACCATATAATTTTGAAACATTTTTAAATTTAATCATCCCAATATACCCCACATTTCCTTTTATTGTTCAAAATTAGATTTATCTTTATAATCATTTACCCTCAATAAACAATAAAATTCATTGTTTTTTAAATTGGTTGTTTATATTTTTTAATTGTATCAATAAATATTGGACAATAGTGTTTTAATTTATAACTACCTATTCCATCTATCATAATCATTTCTTTTTTAGATTCAGGTAGGCGTTTCGCAAATTGTTCTAAAATTTGGTCAGAAAAGATAGATAACGGGGATACTTCTAACTCTTTACTTAAGTCTTTTCTAACTTCAACTAGACGATTAAATAATGAGCGGTCTACATCTGTTATTGTTTGTATATCTACAATCTCTTTAGGTTTAGATTTAAATGGTGTTGTCATAATTTGTACATTACCTCTTAAAACTTCCATCGCTGATTGGTCAACACTCAATACTTCTTTATATTCATTTAAATATCCTTTAAACCTTAACTCGTCTAATAAATGGTGACATTCGTTTGTAGTATAATCTTTTAGTATTCCATAAGTACTTAGCTCTTCATACCCTAAAGATGTTATCTGAGTTGATTTCTCACCTCTAAGTACTTGTATAATCATATTCCGTTTTTCTTGTTGTTTTAATCTCGCAATGCAACTTAAAATTTTCTGTGCTTCAGTAGTCATATCGTATGATTTTTTAGCTTCTAAACAACTTGAACATCTTCCACACTCTTCAAGTTTTTCATCAGGGTTGAAATAATGAATCATCATCGCTTCAAGGCATTTCGTTGTCTTCGTGTATTGAATCATTTGTCTTAACTTCTCGCCTTGTTTTTCTTTATATTCATCATCCGCTTGGCTAGAAGAAATAAAGAATTTTTGTAAATCAATATCTCTATCAGAGAACAACAATATACATTCACTGTCTAATTGATCTCGTCCTGCTCTACCTGCTTCTTGATAATAAGACTCGATGTCTTGAGGCATATTATAATGAATCACAAATCTCACATTAGATTTATCTATTCCCATTCCGAAAGCATTGGTAGCGACTGCTAATTTTATATCATCGTCTATAAATTTTCTTTGTGCACGTTCTCTTTCTTCTTTCGGCAAACCAGCGTGATACATAACATTTTTTATATCTAAATCGTCAAAAGTCTCACTAAGTTGTTCTACTTGTTTTCTTGTTGAACAATAAATGATGCCTGATTGATTAATATGACTTTTCACATAATCTTTGACGAAGTTCAATCTTTGGTACGTACTATTTACTTTAAACGTTAAATTTTCACGTTTAATAGAAGTTTCAACAATATCTTGTTCTGCTATACCTAGTTTCTGTGAAATATCTTCTTGTACTTCTTGAGTAGCCGTAGCAGTTAATGCAACTAATCTAAAATGATGTGGTAAACTCATAACATGAGTTATCACTTCTTGATAACTCGGCCTAAAATCATGTCCCCATTTAGATATACAATGGGCTTCATCAAATGCTATAAGTTGAATATTACATTTATTTATTAATTGTACAAATTGTGGTTGATTAAAGCGCTCTGGTGCAATATATAGGAATTTAACTTGTCCTGAAACAAGTTCTCTTTCTACTCTATTCTTCTCTTTATTTGTTAATGTACTATTTAAAAATTCAGCTTTAATCCCCATAGACCTTAAGCTGTCAACTTGGTCTTTCATTAAGGAGATTAAAGGACTGATGACAATTGTTACGCCATCTAAATAAAGTCCTGGTACTTGATAACAAATTGATTTACCTCCGCCAGTCGGCATAACACCTAATGTTGGTCGATGATCAATCACTTTATCAATAATTTCTTTCTGTCCATCTCTAAATTGTTGATACCCAAAGTATTCTTTTAAAATATTTTGCATCTATATTACACCTCTATATGCTTATAATCTGTCTGATAAGGATGACCAACGCATATAATCCTCTTCATATTGCGTTTCAATCGATGTCTTTTCTTGAGTCAATTCGTTTAATTTCTCATAGTTTGTAGCGTTATCTATCATTTCTTGTTCTATTTCTTCTAATCTTGTTTCGATATATTCTATATTATTTTCTAATTCTTCTAGTTCTCTTTTCTCTTTGAATGATAACCTTGCGTTCGCTTTTGGTTTCTCTTCTTGTTTAACTTCAGCTTTATGTTGTTGATTAGCTTTTTTATCTAATTCACGTTTATAAGCTAAATAATCTTCAAAAGTGCCTAACAATGGTTCTACTTGTTTATCATGTATATACCAATATTTATTAGCCACTTTATTTAAGAAGTATCTATCGTGACTAACTGTAATTACAGTTCCGCCAAATTCTGTAATATACGCTTCTAAAATTGTAAGTGTTTCTGTATCTAAGTCATTAGTCGGTTCATCTAGTATAAGAACATTTGGTTCATGGACTAATAATTTTAATAAATATAAACGTTTTTGCTCTCCACCTGAAAGTTTATTAATTTGAGTACCATGTGTTTGACTAGGGAATAAGAAACGTTCTAGTAACTGCGTAACAGATACTACAGTACCATCTTTTTCTTTTGCCACTTCACTTTCTGCTCTTAAGTAATCAATCATTCTTTCATCAGAACTCAAACTATCATCTTGTTGTTTGAAGTAAGCAATTTTAACAGTTTGACCAGTAATTAAGTTGCCTTGATATGACTGATCTAAACCACTAATAATGTTAAGCAAAGTCGTTTTACCCACTCCATTTTCACCGACAATACCTATTCGGTCTCCTTTTTGTATGATTGTAGTGAAGTTTTCAAATAGTGTTTTATCACCTATAGATTTTGTAATGTCTTCTAGCTCAAATACTTGTTTCCCTAATCGAGAATGAGCTAAGTTAAGACTTGCTTCACCTTGAGTTTTCTTATTAGATAAATCTTCTTCTAGAGTATTAAATCTTTGTATTCTAGCTTGTTGTTTAGTAGATCTTGCTTTAGCGCCTTGTCTCATCCAATGTAATTCTTGTCTATATAGCGCTTTTTTCTTTGTATGTTGTTGAGCTTCTATTTCTTCTTTTTCTGCTCTTGCTTGAATATATGCTTCATAATTACCAGGATAACTTGTCAGTTTTCCATTAGACAACTCAACGATACGTGAAGCAACTTGATTTAAGAAGTGACGATCATGCGTAACGAACATAATGGTATGTGGGTATTGTTTAATATAATTTACAAGCCATTCTATACCTTCTATATCTAAATGGTTTGTTGGTTCATCTAATAAAAGCAAATCAGGTTTACGTATTAATTCTTTAGCTAATGCTACACGTTTCTTCTGACCACCACTTAATTCAGATATTTTTTTGTGGTAGTCATTTATACCTAATTTTGATAAAATTGTTTTGACCTCTGCACTGTAATCCCAGGCGTTCAATCTATCCATATGAGATTGATATTCCATCATTAAATCAAGGTCTTTAGATTCACCAGTTTGTTGATATTTATTCAATGCATTTTCATAATTTGCTATAACCTTCGTCATCTCTGTTTCATTATTTAGTACTTCATCTATTACAGATAAAGTTCCATTTAATTCAGGTTTTTGGCTAGCATATGCAATTTGATATTGATTAGGGTAAGATGTCTTTGCATCATAATCATCATCTATATTCGCGATGACCTTTAGCAAAGTACTCTTACCAGTTCCGTTAATGCCAACAAGTCCTATTCGTTCTTTATAAGAAATGGATAAATCCAAATCATTAAATATAACTTTATCACCATATTGTTTATTAAGGTGTTCAATTTTATATGCTTCCATGTTTTAACATCCTTTAGTTTTCTCAGTTTTCAATTAATATATTATACACTCTTTTTACAATAAAAGATACGAAGGAGCACAAACAATGCAAGAGTTTTTTATAACGCTTCCACCATATTTACAAGCATTATTAGCAGGTATTATCACTTGGCTACTTACAGCTTTTGGATCGTCATTTGTTTATTTATTTAAGAACATAGATACAAAAGTTATAAATACAATGCAAGGGTTTGCAGCAGGTGTGATGATAGCTGCTAGTTTTTGGTCTTTATTACAACCTTCTATAGATCAAAGTTCAGATTCAGCCATGCCTTGGTTACCAGCTGCAATTGGTTTCTTACTAGGTGGGGTTTTCATTAGATTATTAGACTTTGTCATTCCACATGCGCACCAAAATGCACCTGATAAAAGCCAAAGAGTTGAAGGACCAGACACTAAACTTGGAAAGAATACATTATTATTCTTAGCCATCACTCTACACAATATTCCTGAAGGTATGGCAATAGGTGTAGCTTTTGGAGGTGTTGCTACAGGTAATGAAGGTGCTACTTTATTAGGTGCACTTGGTTTAGCGATTGGTATTGGTATACAAAACATACCTGAAGGCGCAGCATTATCTATGCCTATACGTGCCTCTGGTCTTTCAAGGTGGAAAGCATTTAACTATGGACAAGCTTCAGCGCTAGTTGAACCAGTATTTGCAATGTTAGGCGCATTATTAGTAGTTCTTGCCACGCCTATATTACCGTATGCATTAGCTTTTGCAGCAGGTGCGATGATATTTGTTGTCGTTGAAGAATTAATACCAGAATCACAATCAGGAAATAATACAGATTTAGCAACATTAGGATTAATGGGTGGATTTACGATTATGATGATATTAGATGTTGCATTAGGATAAACAGCAAATTGAACAATAAAAATAAGCATATCACTTTTCAACTAATATATTAGTTAAGTGATATGCTTATTTATTTTAAATTAAGACTTATGTCTCAAACTATTTTTCTTATTCTTCTTGATAGCCATTGCCAGATTTATATTCATAGCTTGATGGTTTTATTTTCTTGAAGTCTGGATTGTCATAGAATCTGAATAAGTCACCATGTAATAACTGATCTGACAATTCAAGTTCTTTTTCTACTTTATTTTTATTTTCTTGTAAGTCTTGCGGTTTAGTCTTCATCGGTTTGTTAGTCTTATTATCATAAACTGCGCTACCTATTGATTTATACTCAGGTGTAATGAAGTCACCATTTCTAAATGCTACTGTTTCATCGTGACCTTTTGATAATAAGTCTGTACCAAACATGATGTAGTTACTAGCGTCAATGCCTAATACATCTAGTAATGTAGGCATAACGTCTACTTGACCACCATAAGTTTCATCAACTCCACCTTCTAATCCAGGAACTTTCATAAAGAACGGTGTTCTATTTAAGTCCATAAATTTAGCAGGTGTAATCTCATCTTCACCTAATAGGTTTGCCATAGCTTTGTTATGGTTCTCAGAGATACCATAATGGTCACCATAAATCATGATAACAGAGTCATCATAAAGACCTTCTTTTTTAAGTTGATTCACAAATTCTTCTAACGACTCATCTAAATAACGCGCTGTTTGAACGTAACCATCAAGCGTCGCACTACCTGTGTTTGGTTTTTCAATCGTTGCATCTTCTTTACTTAATGTAAATGGATAATGGTTAGTTAACGTAATTAAATGAGAGTAGAATGGTTCTTTCTGCTCTTTAAGATGTGCAATCGACTCGTCGAAGAACACTTTATCTTTAAGACCTAAGTTTTCTTGATTCTCTTGTTTCATGTCGTAATACGTTGCATCATAAAACTTATCAACACCAAAATGTTTATACACTTGATCTCTATTCCAGAATGTTTTGTAGTCACCGTGCATCACAGATGTTTCATAACCTTGTTTCTGGTTTAAAATCGCTGGTAGAGATTGATAAGTGTTATCTCCTTTTAATGAGAAAGCTGAACCTTGCGGAAGCCCGTAAATACTATTATCCATCGTTAACTCTGAATCGGCAGTCTTACCTTGTCCAGTTTGATGGAAAAAGTTTGGATAATATTTATATCCTTTATCACCTTTAGCAAGTGAGTTCAAGAATGGTGTAACTTCTTCCCCATTAACTTTAAAATCAATTAAGAATGATTGGAAACTTTCTAAATGAATTTTAATGACGTTTTTATCTTTGGCTATACCAAATGTTTCTTTACTAGGTTTTTGATATTTTTGCTTAGCATAATTTTTAACTTCAGTTAGATCATCTTCACTAGCTAACGCTTTTTGAGAGTTATTTTGAACTGTTTTAACACCATCATATACTGTGAAATTATATGGACCTAAATATTTAACTAAATATTTATGATCGAATGTTCTAGTAAGTAATTCTGGTCTATCAGCTTCAGCAAAAGCCAAATTTAAAAATGCTAATGCTACCGCAACGCCCATTACTACTGGAACGAACTTCTTAGGGAATGCTTTTGTATTAAGCCACTTGCTCTTAAATACAAGAACAAATAAGAATATAATCGTATCAGTGAAGTAAATAAAGTCGTACCATGAGAATGAGCTATATACAGCACCAGACATAGATTCAACGTTACTTACTTGGTTCAATGTACTAAATGTTAAAAAGTCAGAGAAGAATCTAAAGTACACAACATTCGCATATAACAGGAATGTTAGTATAAATCCTCCTATGAAAATAAACCAATAAGATTTACGCCCTTTAAAGAATAAAAACACACTTAATATTAATGCAACTAAGCTATATGGGTTCATTAATAGTATTAAATTTTGTACTAGTCCCTTTACCCCAAGTGACAAGTCCACATAATAGGCAAAATAAGTCTTCAACGCAATCGCTAAAACGGTTAGCAAGAAGAACGTAAAGACGCCTATCTTCCTATTTTTTGATTTCATACCTTTCCTCCGTATCTCAACTCACATCAATTTCCTTTATAAATTCATTACAAATTATTGACCGTTGTAATATTCTTGTAATATTAATAGATGTTCAGTATTATAATTTATACTACTTTACAAAAAAATTCAACTAAAAACCTATATCTACCACAAAAAATGTGTAAAAGTACATATAACCGTCACATTTTATGTTTCGATTTGTTTTTGCATTTCTTCTTGTAATTTATATTTTATGCCTGTCTTTATTTGTTTTACAAATTGTGCGTGTTTTTTCATATTTTTTTCAGCTTCTTCAATACTTAATGTCTTAAAGATTATTTTTGAACCTTGTTTTTTCTGTGCGAGTTTATCTATGTGATATGAGGCAATAGTCCCTAGTTGAGGATAGCTTGATAAGGATTGATGATCATTCAACATAATAACGAGTTGATTTTCTTCATTTAATAAAACTGTACCTTTTTTAACGCTTAAGAATGATTGATCGTTAATTTCTCTATTAACGATTGATTCTCCCTCTAACGTTAACCCTGTTCTATTAAAACGGTTGGATACCTTATACACTCTATTTTCTAGATTTTTTATTTCATCTTGTTTGAAATGTGACATACCTTCTCCTGAAATAATATGGAAGATGTCCGTGAAATAATTTAAAGCAAGTGTATATTGGTCTATACCCCAATCTGCCGTTTTAGTTTCTTCTAAATTGGCGAATAGTTTCTTTTGTAATGGTGAATAATTTCTAAAAAGCTCTATTTCATCGCCTTGTTGCAATAAACGTCCTTTATGTCCACCCATTCCTAATCTAATACTAGTAGATTTTGAACCTAACCATTCATCAGCCACTATTCCCCCTGCTATTGCAAGATATACCCTAGTACCTTTATGAGCATCCTCAAAACTGAGTACTTCTCCTTTATTCATTAAATGAATTTTATACGGTAATATTTTCTTGTCATCACGATATGCAGGAAAATGTGCACCGGTAATTGCAATTAATGTTGGTTCTGTGAATTGTATACTCGGCATTTTAAAAGTCATTTCTAACAATGCTTCATCTTCATCATTACCTACTAACATATTTGCTAATCTATGATTAAGTTGATCAATGGAACCATTTTTCACGATACCAATATGTTGGAATTTTTGTCTACCTAAATCTTGAATTGAAGTGTATAGACCAGGTTCTCTCATAATTAGTGACATGGTTTATACCCTCCACTCTCAATTGTTTCTCTATCTACAACATTTAAAACAACATCGTCACCAAAGTTTAATTTACATTTACTTTCTTCTCTATCAAACATTTCAACTTCTGTCCAACCTATAACTGGCCAACTACCATTTGTATCTGTAGTCGTAATAAAAAGCTTATCTCTTTCAATACATAAAGATCCTTTAGGAATAAATTGTTTATAACCCGAATTTTTAGAATGCAATCTGTGGCTTAACCCCGATAAGTATGGACAGCCTGGTGTGTGGCCAATCATAGAAACAAAGTATGTTCTTGATTCTAAAACTTGTATTTGTTCTTCATCTGACAAATCAGTTAGACCGTCAAAATCAGGCCCATATATCCCGCCTACAACCACATCGATTTCAACAGCAGTCTTACGAACTTCTCTATCCTTTAAGTCTTCTTTCTTTTTCTTAATTATACCTTCTATTAATTCATGCATATAATTGAAAGGTTGAGAAATATCATGATTCATCATCATATTATATGGGTGATAAACAACCATTAAACTATTTTCACTTGGTATAACCTCATCGATAAATGGCATATTTTTGTTTAGTATGTCCATTCTAAATTCATTTATTTCGTGCGTTAATTGTCTAGAAGGTTCTCTATCACTCATAACAGTTAGAGCAGAATCACCTTTAGGATATATGCGCATATAAAGACACCTCATTCTGTTTCGCTATATCATGTACCATTACTTGCGATAAAACACATCTGTTAAGTCTATAAAAACAGACGTAATTTGATTAACAAATAAACCTACAAATAATATTGATATCGCAAATCCTATATATAGAAAAGCAAAACTCTTCTTATTATTGTTTCTTCTCAAATGTGTTAACACAATATTCTTCATGTAAAAAACAACTAAAATGATAATTATTAAATATAATAATGCTAAGAACATTTATTTTCACCCGTCCTTATAAGATGGTATCTATTTTACTATTTGTCATCATAGATTGCCATCAAAATTTTAAATCTATCTCTATCCATTCTCTCAAACTATTAATCATAAACAGTTTAATTTTACGATTTTTAATACCATCTAATAACATATCCTTATTTATAATTCGTTCTTTTATTATCTCATCTCTTAGTAAAGATTGTCTCATACATCCATTTAAAATTTGATTACTAAATGGTGGTGTGAAATAATCACCATCTTCAAAAATAACGACATTTCCAATATCAAACTCGGTTATTTGATTCTCTTCATTATAATATAATACAACATTCGTTTCATGTGAGTGTTCAAAATGTTTTCGCGCAGTAGTCTTATTGATTGTATATAACGTCGGAACTTCTTTAGCAAGCATTAATTGTGCTGTAAATGGTTTATTAGTATTACTCAATTCATTTATTTCCACTTGAAAATCTCCTAAGCGGTCCAATTCAATCCTTAACTTATATGTACCATTTGAGTGATTTTCTAAAGCGGTATCCAGTACATCATCCCATTGATTACGGTTAAAAGGGATATTCAATTCAGCAGCGCTTTTTTCAATTCTTCGAGTATGTTCTTTACGCCTGCTTACTTTTCCATTTTCAATACGTATAGTTTCTATTAAATGAACATTTGGATTATCTAGTATTTTTGTTTTCATTTTAAATTCTTTTATTTCTGCGTGAGGATTTGAATCAATTGTTATACCCGCCCCAACACCGTAGATGGATTTATCTTTCTTGTTTTGTATTGTACGAATTGGAACATTAAAAATATTTCTACCATCAGGTAACATTAAACCGATTGTTCCACAATAAACACCTCTCGGTAATGTTTCAAGTTCATGAATAATTTTCATAGTTGATTCTTTAGGAGCGCCAGTTATAGATCCACACGGGAATAAAGCTTGTAATATATGATATAGACTTTGATTAGAGGAAATTTCGCTATAAATCGTACTCGTCATTTGATATACGGTCTTATATTTCTCAATCATAAATAAATCGGTTGTTTTTACTGTACCTGTTTTAGAAATTTTACTTAAATCATTTCTTAATAAATCCACAATCATAACATTCTCAGCTTTATCTTTATTAGATTGATTAAGAACATCGAAATTAATTTTATCTTCTTCGTTATTTTGTCCTCTAGCAATTGTACCTTTCATTGGTTTCGTAACAATGCAATTATTTTTATTACGATATGGACCAGTTTGGAAGAATAGTTCGGGTGATACCGAAATAATGCTTTCATTATCGTTCTCGATATATGCTTGATAATCACCATTTGATTCATAAGTTAATAATTTAAAATAATGATAAGGTTTTTTTATACGGTTTCCTATTAAACGCGTCGTATAGTTTACTTGATAAGTGTTTCCTTTAATAATTTCATTATGTATGAAATGTATATTAGATTGTATCGTTTCTTCACTATCAACTGGGTGCCAATTTATATTTTTTAAAGATGTTTCATAAGCAGACTCATTTTCAAATTGATTAACAGGACTTTTATAAACTTGTAACGATCCGTAGTTTTCTTGAACATTATATACTTGCAATGCTTTATCGAAAGCTGGCGCACTTTCATAAGGTAAACTTAAGACTACATAATAACCACTACTCTGATAATACTCTGCTTTATTTATTAATTTTTCGACCTCTTCGATAGTATTAGCAACCATATAATAAATAGGTTTTTCAAACTTTAAATTTAATTTTTCTATATTATCTTTATCATTGATATATTTAAATTGTATATGTGCTTTCAACTTCAACACCTACCTTCGTAAGAAAATTTGCAATTTGCTCTTTGCCAAATTCGCTCAAAATAGATTCAGGATGATATTGAACCGCTTCAATTGGTAAGCTTTTGTGTCTTATTGCCATTGGAATATTCCCCTCAACCGTCCATGCTGAAATAATAAATTCATCTGGAATACAAGTATCATCTGCTATTAATGAATGATACCTCGTTACATTAAATGAAGACGGTAAGTTTTGGTATATTCCTTTACCATCATGTTTAATAGCAGCAATATGACCATGAATAGGCTTTTGACCGTTTACTATTTTTCCATTAAACGTAGCTATTAATAACTGAAACCCTAAGCAAACACCTAAAATAGGTATTTGTTTATGTATTTGATACAAATTTTCCATCAGCTTTGGATAATCGTTAGGGTGTCCCGGACCTGGTGAAACAATAACAGCTTTAGGGTTTAAACTATTAAGCATATCTATATTGATATCTTCATTTTTATAAATTCGAATTTCTTCATTAATAGTAATAATTTTTAAATATTCGTTAATGTTGTATGTAAAAGAATCATGGTTGTCTATCATAATAATCATAAAAATACCTTCACTTTGTTTATTATTTTCAGACCTATCATACCATATCATAAACTTGCTTTTACAATTTGATTGTATTATCATTTGTATATTCAATAAACTAAGAGGTTCCTAGCTCATACCCTCTATAAAAAACTAGACACTTCGTCTACCTTTTTTATAGAAGGCAGGCTTTTTTTATGCCTTTTTAAAGGAGAAAGATTATGTCAGAAACATTAAAAAATGATAAAGCACTTGTCGTTTTTAGCGGTGGTCAAGACAGTACGACATGTATGTTTTATGCGAAAGAAAATTTTAAAGAAGTAGAACTCGTTACTTTTCAATACGGACAAAGACATGATTTAGAAATAGAAGTAGCAGAAAATATTGCTAAAGAACAAGGTTTGAAACATCATATTCTGGACATGTCACTACTTTCACAATTATCTCCAAACGCTTTAACAGATCACAATATGGAAATCGAAAATAATGAAGATGGTATACCAAACACTTTCGTACCAGCTAGAAATTTATTATTCTTATCATTTGCTGGTGCACTTGCTTACCAAATCGGTGCTAAACATATCATCACTGGCGTTTGTGAAACAGACTTTAGCGGTTATCCAGATTGTAGAGATAGTTTTATTAAATCTATGAACTTATCTCTTAATTTATCAATGGATAAAGACTTTGTTATACATACACCTCTTATGTGGCTTAACAAGCAAGAAACATGGGCATTGAGTGATGAATTAGGCGCACTTGATTATGTTCGTGAACGTACTTTAACTTGTTATAACGGTGTTATTGCTGACGGATGTGGTGAATGTCCTGCATGCATATTAAGAAATCAAGGTTTATCACAGTACCTTGAATTGAAAGGAAGTCTATAATGTTACAACAAATATACCCTAGCGTTCAGCATCCATATGCTTTTGAACTGAATAAAGATTTTAATTTTTCTAGTGCTCATTACATCCCTTATGAAGAAGCTGGAAAATGCCATAATGTTCATGGGCATACATATTTCATTAATTTAACAATCGCTGGCGATGAATTGGACAAAATGGGATTTTTAGTGAATTTCAGTGAATTAAAATCACTTATACACAAGAGATATGACCATCGTTTATTAAATGATTTCGAAGAGTTTAAAGACAACAGCCCTTCAACAGAGCAAGTTGCTCAAACAATATATAATATTGTACAAGAATCATTAGATAATCGTGATAATAAACCTAAATGTGTACAAGTCTTTGTTAGAGAGACACCAACAAGTTATGTCGTTTATCGTCCTGTGAAACAGGGTGAAAATAATGCCTAAAATTCCTGTACTTGAAATATTTGGTCCGACTATACAAGGAGAAGGCTCGGTTATTGGAAGAAAAACCATGTTTGTTAGAACAAGTGGTTGTGATTATAGATGTAGTTGGTGTGATTCAAGCTTTACTTGGGATGGTTCTGCTAAAGACGATATTCGACTACTAGAACCTGAACAAATCCTTTCAGAACTAGATCAACTTGCTCCTAATCAATATCAACATGTCACTATTTCTGGTGGTAATCCAGCTTTAATTAAAAATATCGGCCCTCTTGTTGAAGCATTTAAAGAAAGAAAGATTCAAACTGCGCTAGAAACACAAGGTTCTAAATTTCAAGAATGGATGGTGGATATAGACGACTTAACAATCAGTCCTAAACCACCAAGCTCTGGTATGAAACCAAGTCTACCTATTTTGGATGACGTGATTTCAAAATGTACTAAAGAGAGTTTATCTTTAAAAGTTGTCATATTCGATGATGAAGATTATAAATTTGCTAAAGATATTCACGCTCGATACCCAGACATTCCGTTTTATTTACAAGTTGGAAACCCTTATTTAGATGATAGTGTTTCAAATCACACAGAGAAATTACTAAGTAAATACGAAGAACTTATAGATAAAGTCATGAACGATACACTAAACGATATATATGTATTGCCACAATTGCA
>X87_Garden_Dormouse__coassemble_106_pt1 | contig 18119 bp, 19 predicted proteins | sample X87_Garden_Dormouse__metabat2_low_PE_004 | metagenome-assembled genome bin X87_Garden_Dormouse | reverse complement strand
CACGTGCAACATAGAAGGTCATAATGTTGCAAGACGAGCACCACGTGCAACATAGAAGATCATAATGTTGCAAGACGAGCACCACGTGCAACATAGAAGGACGGAACGTTGCAAGACAAGTCCCACGTGCAACATTCCATCCACCATAATATTCTTCACAAAAAAACAGCGCTTCGTTTCCTAACCTTAACGAAGTGCTGTTTTGTACTTTTATTTCATAATTATTTTTTATGACTCTGTTTGTTACGATCGCTATTTCGATTAATAAATGCAGCAATTAGAAATAATATAGATGCAATGGTAAATTTAATACCTGAATCCCCGCTAATTTCCATAACAACGCCTATTATAAATGCGACTACAGCTAATCCAGCGAGTACTTTAGTAATGGTAGACATTTTATAAACTCCTTTTCTTAATGATTATATTATAACAATTTTTATTTTCTTATCAAAAGTATAATTTAAACAAAAATAAAATCATTAAATTGCATATACATCCTTTTCATTTTAATAAATCTCGTCTACTATAGAGGTATCATATTAACGAAAGAGGATGACTTTCTATGAACCCACTAGCTTTAGAATTGAATGAACAATTAAAAAATGAATCTCCAATCGTATTGGATATGCTTTCTGATTTAGGTAAATCAATGTACTTCCCTAAAGGTATATTATCTCAATCTGCCGATGCTAAAGGTACTAAATACAATGCAACAATTGGCATGGCTACTACTGACGAAGGTATTATGTATACAGATGCATTATATAGTCAATTTAGCGATAGAGAACCTAGCGATATATTCCCATATGCTCCACCTCAAGGTTATGAAAAACTTAGAGAATTATGGAAAAATAAAATTTTAAAAGATAATCCAGATTTAAGTGAAAATGCTATTTCAAAACCTGTTGTAACAAACGCGTTAACTCACGGTTTATCACTTGCTGGTGATTTATTTGTTAATCATGATGACACTATTTTATTACCTGAACATAATTGGGGTAATTATAAATTAACATTTGGCGTAAGACATAATGCTCAAATTGAAACTTATCAATCTTTTGAAGAAGATGGTAGTTATACTTTAGAATATTTTAAACGCGCTTTAGAAAATTACAATAAAGATAAAGTTGTATTAGTCTTAAACTTCCCTAATAACCCGACTGGCTACACGCCAACAGTAAATGAAGTGGAAGAAATGGTTTCAGCAATTAACCAATTAGCTGACAAAGGAACACAAGTAATTGCTTTAGTTGATGATGCTTATTATGGACTGTTCTTTGAAGATATTTATAAACAGTCAGTATTCACTGCATTATCTCGATTAAACCATGACAATATTATGCCTGTTAAAATTGATGGTGCAACGAAAGAATACTTCTCATGGGGATTCCGTGTTGGATTCTTAACTTTTGGTTCCCAAAATGAAACTGTAAAAGAAGTATTAGTTTCTAAATTAAAAGGTTTAATTAGAAGTAATTTATCAAGCTGTGCATTGCCGAGTCAAACAGCAATTGTACATGCTATGGAAGACCCTTCATTCCAAGAACAAGTTGATCACAATATCAATATTTTAAAAGAAAGATATGAAGTAACGAAAGATGTAGCATATCGTGAAGAATATAAAGATTTATGGACGCCTTATGCATTTAATTCTGGTTACTTTATGGCAATCAAATTAGCAGATGTAGAAGCTGAAAAACTAAGATTGCATTTAATTAAAAATTATAGCATCGGTGTTATTGCATTGAATAAAACAGATGTACGTGTAGCATTTAGCTGTATTGAAAAGAATGACATTGAATATGTATTTGAATCAATAGCTAAAGCGATTCATGAATTGAAATAATATAAGTGTATATAGAGTGTGTATATCAATTGATATACACACTCTATTTTTTTGTTGTTTGTAAATATCGTTATTACAAGAAATTGGTGTAAATTATAGAAAAATATTTGACTAAACAATGTATAGTGTATATACTGTTTATACACAGTTAGTTGGAGGAGGTAGGACATGAAGATACTTCTGCAGAATAATAGTAATCAACCTATTTATGAACAAATAAAAGAACAAATAAAGGCGAATATTTTACAAGGTAAAGTTGAACCTGGTACACCATTACCTTCAATGCGAGAGCTAGCAAGTGATTTAGGAGTTAGTTTAATTACAACTAAGCGCGCCTACGTCGATTTAGAACAAGAACAGTTTGTAACTTCAATTCGAGGTAAAGGCACATTTGTAAAAGAACAAGATGCCTCGATAATGAAAGAAAAACAATTTATTGTGATTGAAGACTTGGCTAAAGAACTAACAAAACAAGCGAAATTAATAGGGATGGATCTGAAAGAAATAAATGAAATTATATCGTTAATTTATGAGGAAGGTGAGTAATATGACAAAAGCTATTGAAGTAAATAATCTAAACTATCATCTTAAAAATTTTAGCCTTAACGATATACAGTTTGATGTAAAAAAAGGTTATGTAACAGGTTTTATTGGCGCTAACGGTTCAGGTAAAACGACGATTATAAGAATTTTAATGGGTCTTTTAAAAGAACAAAGTGGAGATCTGAAAATATTAGGAGAATATTTGAGAGAGCATCCTGTAGAAATTAAAAATAAAATTGGCTTTGTTTATTCAGAATTATATATGTACGAAAAATGGAATATCAAAACAATTGAATCAGTAGTAAGTAAATATTATAAAAATTGGGATCATGATATTTTCTCGAAATATGTTGAACAATTTGGTTTAACTTACAAACAAAAAGTAAAACATTTCTCAACAGGTATGAAAATGAAATTATCTTTAGCAATCGCTTTGAGTCATCACGCTGAACTATATATATTAGATGAGCCAACTGCAGGTTTAGATCCAGTAGTTAGAAATGAAGTTCTTGAAATATTGCAAAAAGAATTAATTGATGAAGAAAAAACAGTATTTTTCTCTACACATATTATTTCAGATTTAGAAAAAATTGCTGATTATATTGTTTATTTGAAAGACGGATCAATTTTATTAAATGAAAGTGTGAATGACTTAACCGAGAAATATAAAATTGTTAAAGGCGACTCAAATATGCTGGATGATGAATTAAAATCGCTATTGATTAATATTAAAGAAACAAAAACTGGATTTTCAGGAATGACAGAAAATAGTCATGTATTTCTTGAGTTATTTGGAAAAGAGGTAGTGATTGAAACACCAACAATAGAAGAAGTGATGGTAAGAATTGAAAAAGACCAAAAAAATAAGGTTGTGGTTTAAATGAAAGCAATTTTTTACCGAAACTTTATGTATGAAAGAGGTTACTTGTTAGCATATTTTATCTGTTTTATTTTAACTTTCTTTGCTCAATTCACTTTTGGATTTGAAAACATTGAAATAATAAATTTTGTTCCGATATATTTTATTGCTACAGTTTCAATTCATTGTATTAATAACGCCATATTATTGAATAAGCAAAGTAGCCAAATTTTTTATAATAGTTTGCCTATTTCTAAAATAGATATCGTAAAAGCACATTACTTATATAACTTATTACTGACAATTATTTCATTTGTATTGATTATCATAATAGCTTTATATAAGAATGACACGATATTTCTTCAAGCAGCTATATTTATTGTAGCAACAAATTTATTAACATTAAGTATAGTTTATCCAACGTATGCACATGTTAATATTAATCAACTAGGAGCTTGGATATTGGGAGCTATGTACGCTATATTTGCAATGTTGTATTTCGGAACATATTCAAATCGTTCATATGCATTTTCAGAAATACTAGGTTGGAAAATATTTTTATACTATACACCTTCAATGTTGTTAATAGTTGCCATTATTATATGGATAATTCAATTTAGTAGAGCTATTCATAGTGCTAAGAAAGATAAAATTACCATTTACGGAGGTGTAAAATGAAGCCGATATTATACCGTAATTTAATATTATTAAAACCTTACTTAATTTATATATTGGTAATGATTCTTGCATTACCAGTTACAATGATTTTACCATTTAATAATTACATCAAAATATTTCTATTAGGGATGCTCATGTTTCTTTTACATGTTGTCACTTTGGCGTTTCCTTATTATATATATTTAAGAATTAACAAGAATAAATCAGAAATGAACTTTTTAAGTTATCCTATAACACAAATAACGACGGTTAATATGCACTATTTAACTGCTATTATTTTAATCCTGATCAACTCGGTTACGATTGGTTTATATAATTTAGTGGCATTAATGTATGCGGCAAGTGATATGGATGTTGTTATAAATATGTCAGGGATACTAACGAATGTTGCTGCTAATTTATTTACGATTAGTTTAATATTACCGCTTTGTGATTTTAAGAGGTTTTTAAAAATACCATTAGTAATATGGATTATTTTGATTGGTTTTATATTACCAAGTATAGTACCGTACACAGATAAACTATTGAATAAATTATCTATTCAAACAAATGTTTTTACAAATTATGGAGATGAAATTTTTGTTTCTATATCAATCATATTATTTATCATTACTTACGTAATAGCAATTTCTAAAGCAAGAAAAGGCGAGATAACAATATAGAAGAGGTGACACATTTTGAAATTAACAAACATAAATAAATATTACGGCAAGCAGCAAGTTTTAAACGACATCGACTTTGAATTTGGAGATAGTCAAATAGTAGGTTTAATTGGTAAAAATGGTGTAGGTAAGACTACATTGATGAAAATTATGAACGAAAACATCGTTAAATATAGTGGGAAATTTGAACAAGAAAGTGACGTACGAGTAGGTTATTTAATTGAAAATCCTAAACTGTATTTGAATAAAACTGGTTATTATAATTTAAACTTTTTTAGAGAAGTTTTAGGTAAAGAGGTTGATGACGCATATGTTAATCAATTGATAGAGTCATTTGGAATCAAACCTTATATAAACAAAAAAGTTCAAAAATATTCAATGGGTATGAAACAAAAATTATCAATAGCAGTAGCTTTAATGAATAAACCACACTATTTAATATTAGATGAACCAACGAATGGCATGGATCCAGACGGTTCAATTGATGTGTTAAAAACAATTGAACGTGTAAGTAAAGAACTGAATATCAAAGTTCTTATTTCAAGTCATAAATTAGAAGATATTGAACTCATATGTGACAGAACTGTATTTATGAAAAATGGTCGTATTGTTGAAGATTATAATATGAAAGATGAATCAAAAAGAATTACGAAATTCTTAGTTGAAAGTAATCAATACAACGAAGCGCTTGATGTTTTAACGATGAATTTCAAAGTGATATCTAGTAATAAACATGAAGGGTTAATCGCGATTGAAGCATTGCAAGATTATCAAAATGTACTCAGATTACTCAGCGAAAAAGATATTTACCCTAAATTTATCGAAAATAATAAAACTACATTAAGAGATCAGTACTTTAATATTAATAAAGGAGTTGAAGCATAATGAACATCTTACAACACGTTAAATATGATATAACGAGAATATTTAAAAGTCCATTAGGCTTATTAGGCTTATTTCTAGCAATTATTCCTAGCATTGCTGTTATCATTATTTCTTTAAATATGGATAATGTATTTACTTCTCCTGATGTATTAACTGGTTTCTTTGCTTTTGGTGGATTAGTATTATTAATGTTTACATTAAGAACAATTGTTAGAGACATGTCATATGGAACAATTCAGTTATTTTTAAATTCTAAGAAAAACAGAACGATGTACTTATATGGTAAATTAATTTCAGTAATAGGAATCATTATTTTGTTTACTATATTAGGCACTGTAGTTACGTTGCTATCTACATTTATGATGACAACAGGTGATTTAGAGTTTACAGATTTCTTTAAAATGTTTGGTGAACTACTCATTATCATTTTATTCTATGTAACTTTATTGAATATTATTAATTTATTAACTGGAAAAGCCGTGATGGTTTATACTACAGCTATCGTATGTATTATACTCTTACCAACTATATTCAATATACTTTCAATCGTTCCTCAAATAGGAGAAAAAATAGTTAAAGTGATGAAATATAATCCACTAGACTTTCTTCCAGATATTTTAAATAGTGGTTACTTAGGTATGGAAGGTTACCAAATTGGGATAACGGTTGTTTGTATTCTAGTATTTACAGTTATTAACCATTTCGTCATTATAAATAAGAATATATAATGGTTTATCCTTCATTTGTGTGTTAAATTTAATTTATTAGATAAATGAATGAGGGATATTCTTGGGTAAAAAATTTATTAAACACTATATTATTATAGGTATTATATGTATCGTTGCGAGCTTTTTCTTTAATGGTACACCAAGTTCGTTAATGATTGGTGCCGGTTTAGGTTTCTTTTTAACAGCGCTAATTGCGAAATTTGAAAAAGAAGATAAAGTTGATGAACATCCGGATAAAGCAAAACAAAATCAAGACAAAAAGTAAAAAGTCGGGATAAATTAGCCGGAGTCTGGGACATAAATAAATTGTCTCAGGCTTTTTCATTATATTGGCGGCAGTTAACTAGAAGGAAAATGAGGTGGTTTAATGTTAAGAAGTCTATTATTTAAAAAACTAGAACAAAAAGAACACGACATGATTAAGCACTATCGCTATTTACATCAATATCCTGAACCTTCGTTTTTCGAAGAAAAAACAGCTCAATATATAGAAATGTTTTATAAAGATAAGGAAGTTAAAATACATAATCGTATTGGCGGAAACTATGGTTTGATTGTAGAAATAAATGGCGGGAAACCTGGTAGAACAATTGCTTTAAGAGCAGATTTTGATGCTTTAAACATTGATGAAGAAACAGGTTTGGCATTTTCATCTAAACATAAAGGATGGATGCATGCTTGTGGGCATGATGCTCATACAGCTTATTTAATGGTATTAGCAGAATCTTTAATAGAATTAAAGGATAGTTTACCTGGAAAGGTTGTTATTATTCATCAACACGCTGAGGAGTTAGCTCCAGGTGGTGCAATAGATATGTTGGAATCAGGTCTATTAGATACCGTAGATGAAATCTATGGTATTCATCTATTTCCAGACTTTACGCCTGAAGTTATTTCATATAGAAAAGGTCCTACAATGGGCGGTAGATCTCTATTTCATTTGAAGGTTAAAGGTAAAGGAGGACATGGTTCCAGTCCACATTTAGCAAATGATGCCATAATGGCAGCTAGTACGTTTGTGACGAATATACAAACAGTAATATCGCGTAGATTAAATCCATTTGATATGGGTGTAGTCACGATAAGTTCATTTAACGGCACGGGATCACTTAATGTAATTCAAGAGAATGTTGAACTTGCGGGTGATGTTAGATATATGGAAAATCGTATTGGCCATCAAATTCATGATGAAATCTTGCAAATGATAGAAGGTCTTGAAGAAACTTTTAATGTTGAATGTCAATTCCAATATGACTTAGACTGCATACCTTTAATCAATCATTATAAACAGACAGATTATTTAGTTGATATTTTAGCTACTAGTCAAGGTGAATATTTTAAATTATTGAAAGAACATGAACAACTAACAAGCTCTGAAGATTTTGCTAGTTACTTAGAAAAAATACCAGGAACTTTCTTTTTTGTAGGATGTAAACCTTATGATGTAGAAGAAGCTTTCTTTAATCATAGTCCTAAATTCGTGGTTAATGAAGATGCAATGTTGACTGCAAGCAAGGCATTAGGTGAAATAGTATTAAACAGGCTGTACATAGAAGAATAAGAAAGATATTATCTTAAAGATACTTAAATAGATGTCACGAATAATAAAATAATATAAATTTTCAAGTAACCGTTTACAAAACTATAGTAAACGGTTACAATTATTTGTATAACTTGTATACAAGTATACGGAAGGTGAGGAAAGATAGATGAAACATCATTATCATTATCCGAGCGAATGGTTAAAATATCGTTCTACTGGTGAACAAGTAGCTAGTGAACTTCGATTGGGTATTATTAGTAAAGCCATTAATCAAGGCGATAAGTTAAGTGAGAATAAAATAGCTCAACAATTTGAGGTCAGTCGTTCACCTGTAAGAGACGCGCTTAAACTTTTGCAACAAGATGGTTTAATATCGCTTGAAAGAATGGGCGCAATTGTAACGGGATTATCAAATGTTAATCAGAAAGAAATATACGACATCAGGCTCATGTTAGAGTCATTTGTTTTTGAAAGACTACAGTTAGACGATAATTCAGTCGTTATTAAAGAATTAAATAAAATTCTAAAAATGATGACTGTTGCTGTGGAATTTGAAGATGCTGATGAGTTTACAAGGTTAGATCTACTGTTTCATGAATCTATGATTACTGCAATTAATCATCAATATATTGAAATGATATGGCGTAATTTAACACCAGTTATGGAATGTTTAATTTTAGTATCAATGAGACAGCGTATGGAAAATGAACCTGAAGATTTTAAAAGAGTTATTCATAATCATAAAGTATATATTGAAGCAATAGAAAACAAAGATCGAAATAAAATGAAAGAAGCATTTCATTTAAACTTTGACGACGTAGATGAACAAATCGAAGTTTTATGGAATTCACAAACCAATATAGATAGAAAGTAGGGTTATACAATGAAATACATGATAGGTGTAGATATAGGAACAACAAGTACAAAAGCTGTTATTTATAATAACGAAGGGAAGTTTTTGAAAAAACATAGCATTGAATATCCTATGACAACAGATGAAATAGGAGTAGCTGAAGAAAGCCCTGAAGAAATATTTGATGCAGTGCTTTTCACAGTCAAAAAAGTTATAAGAGAAATAGACGCAAAACCTGAAGATATTAAATTAATTAGCTTTAGTAGTGCGATGCATAGCTTAATTGCGATGGATAAAAATAATCAACCATTAACAGAATGTATAACATGGGCTGACAATAGAGCGAGTGATTATGCAGAAAAAATCAATAAAGAACATAACGGTTTAGAAATTTATAAAAGAACGGGTACACCAATACACCCGATGTCACCGTTATCTAAAATATTTTGGTTAAAACATGAAAAACCTGAAATATATAACAATACAAACAAATGGATAGATATTAAAACTTATGTCATTTATCAATTATTTGGTCAATACACAATGGATCATTCTATAGGTTCCGCTACAGGTATGATGAACTTAAAATCATTAGATTGGGATAAAGAAGTATTAGATTTATTAGAAATAGAAACTTCTCAATTACCTGAACTCGTTTCAACAACACATATTATGAAAAATATGTCTAAAAAATATGCTGATTTAATGGGGATTAATGTAGATATTCCTGTGGTTGTAGGCGCTTCTGATGGCGTTCTATCTAATCTAGGTGTAAACAGTTTTAGAAAAGGAGAAGTAGCAGTAACTATCGGTACAAGTGGGGCAATTAGAACGATAATTGATGAACCAAAAACTGACGAAAAAGGTAGAATCTTTTGTTATGTCTTAACAGAAGATCATTATTGTATTGGTGGTCCAGTTAATAATGGTGGTGTAGTACTCAAATGGCTAAGAGACGAGTTATTAGCAAGTGAAGTAGAAACAGCTAAACGCTTAGGTGTGGACTCTTACGATGTATTAACTAAAATAGCTAGCAGAGTTCAACCAGGGGCGAACGGTTTAATATTCCATCCTTATCTTGCAGGTGAACGTGCACCATTATGGAATGCTAACGCAAGAGGAAGTTACTTTGGTTTGACTTTAACGCACAAGAAAGAGCATATGATCAGAGCAGCTTTAGAAGGTGTATTACTTAATTTATACACAGTTTATTTAGCGTTAATTGAAGTAATGGATAAATCCCCTAATCAAATTAAAGCAACAGGTGGATTTGCAAAAAGTGAAGTTTGGCGTCAAATGATGGCAGATATTTTTGATACATCTGTTGAAGTTCCTGAAAGTTATGAAAGTTCTTGTCTAGGGGCATGTGTTTTAGGGTTAAAAGCATTAGGTGAAATAGATGATTTTGAAGTGTTGAATAATATGGTAGGCAAAACATACCAACACCAGCCAATAGAAGAAAATGTTGATATTTATCAATCTTTAATACCAATTTTCATTAATTTAAGTCGTAAGTTAACAGAAGAATATAACTCAATAGCAGAATTCCAAGAAATGCATTCATAAGGAGAGATTAATATGATTTCAGAAATTACACCACTACTAGTCGTTATTGTAGCAGTTGGTTTACTATTAGCATTAATTATGTGGTTAAAGCTTAACACATTCGTTTCATTAATAATTACAGCAATGATTACAGGTGTAATGCTTGGCATGCCATTAAATAAAATCATTTCAACGGTCGAATCTGGTATGGGGTCTACACTAGGCCACATCGCATTGATATTCGGATTAGGTGCAATGCTTGGTAAGTTATTAGCTGATGGAGGCGGTGCAACGAGAATTGCACATACGCTAATTGATAAATTTGGTCAAAAGCGCATCCAATGGGCAGTAGTGGTAGCATCATTTATAATCGGTATCGCTTTATTCTTTGAAGTAGGGCTCGTATTATTAATCCCAATTGTATTTACGATTGCAAAAGAATCTAAAGTTTCAACACTTTATTTAGGTATACCAATGACAGCAGCATTATCTGTTACACATGGCTTTTTACCTCCTCATCCAGGACCAGTCATGATTGCAAAAGAATTTGGTGCAGAAATAGGTGAAGTGCTTGTATTTGGTTTAATTGTTGCGATTCCAGTTACAATTATTGCCGGACCATTATTTACGATGTTTGCCAAAAAAGTAGTTCCAGAAGGATTCACTAAGTCTGGTGATTTAAATTCACTAGGTAAGCAAAAAACATTTAAAATTGAAGAAACGCCAGGATTTGGTATTTCAGCTTTAACAGCACTATTACCAGTATTTATTATGTTAATTTCAACAATTGTTGATTTACTTACTGGTTCACCTGAGAATCCTCAAGGTGTACTAGGGTTTATCAGTTTTATAGGTGAAGCGGCAACAGCTATGCTGATCTCAGTATTGTTTGCTATATTCACTATGGGACTAAAAAGAGGTAAAAAAATTACAGAAGTTATGGATACATTAACAAACGCTATATATCCAATTGGAATGATGTTATTAATTATTGGTGGTGGCGGTGCTTTTAAACAAGTATTGATTGATGGTGGCGTCGGAAAAACTGTTGAAGAATTATTTACTGGCACAGCAATGAGTCCAATTTTACTTGCATGGATAGTAGCTTCTGTTCTTAGAATCGCTTTAGGATCAGCTACAGTCGCAGCAATTTCTACAGTAGGTATCGTAGCGCCGTTATTAGAAGCTTCTGATGCGAATCTTGCTCTAGTCGTATTAGCAACTGGTGCAGGTAGTGTTATTGCTTCACACGTGAATGACGCAGGATTTTGGATGTTTAAAGAATATTTCGGATTAACAATGAAAGAGACATTTTTAACATGGACATTATTAGAAACCGTCATTTCTGTATCTGGTATTATATTTATACTATTTATAAGTTTATTCGTATAAAAAAGACTAAAATTGTATAAACTTAGTATTTTAATAAGAATTATTCAAGCCTGATTTATCAGTTACTTTAACAGTTAGGCATTCCTAACTGTTAAAGCACTAAACTTTTAGAACACTTAAGAAACAAAAATTTAGAGTTAAGAATGATTCAACAAATTTAGAAAAAGACTTGATATACTTTAGTCATAGATAACACAACACGAACCACAATACATTCAATTCCTTAAAAATATTTCGTATATGTTTTTTCATGATAGTGAATGACTTTGTGTAGAACGTGTTTAGATAGTTATCTGTAATTGTAACGTTGAAATGGATCATAAAATGATTCAACTTATTTTTATAAAGTTTCCCGGCTTTATAAAAATAAATGTTTCCTTAATTAATAACCCTTCCCCGAAAAGCGCTCGTTAATTCCCGGACGAGCGCTTTTCACTTGCGAAATTTCAAATGTTAACTTTACTGACATATATTTTTATTTATTTTGTAGATAAAGTAAACTGTTTATATCGAACCATGGGGATGGAGAGATACATATAGGGGTAATTTACATAAAACGAGGCTGAGACAATTATTTGTCTCAGCCTCTATCGTGATATTGGCAGTAGTTGACTGGAATGAAAATATGCTTATATCAAGCTTTTCACTCCTAGTCACTCTTGCCGGGCGGTACTATGAAATCTTTTTTGAAAAATAAGATTTCTGTTCCAATCCGATTTATCTTAAGATGCTTACGATTGATTCGTATACATCATCCCAGAATTGTGTATTCTTTTTATATTCATCATGGATTTTATGATGTACTTCTTTTTCTTTTTCAGGGAAAGAAGAATCTTCTTTAGATGGTAAGTCTTTTCTTGTTTCCTCAACGAATTTTTGAACTGTAATGGCTCTAGGACCCCATACATGTTCTTGTTCATGTTTTTCATTTAAAAATACAAAAATTGGTATAGATCTTGCAGTACCATTTGTTAAATATTGATCAATTAAATTTGTATCTTCATCTCTATGAAATACTTTAACTTCCATATTAGTGTAGTCTGCAATGTTCAATAGTACTGGGATATTCATCATAGCATCCCCACACCAATCTTCAGTGATGACGAGAACTTTATAATTTTTATCTTTTATTTTATCTAAACGTTCATCATTTTTAGGTAATTGAAAAGATTTATAAATTTCAATGAGTTCTTCTTTATTGGTAGTCATATCGTTTAAATATTCTTTAATAGGTTGTGATTGTTCATAATATGTAACTAGTTTTGTCATTTTAATTATCCCCCTTTTTATATACTAAATATTATAACAATTCTGAAATAAATCGCAAAGCAGAATAACTGAAGATTAATTACTCTACAGCATTTTCAAGAATTGAGAAAGTACCTTTATCTACATTTAGTTCAGCCAATGCACCGTATGGGATAATGCATTTCGGTTCATTATGACCAAAACTTGCATTGTAGAATACTGGCATATCTTCTTGATTCCATTCTTTTAACATTTTAGTCCAAACTTCTTTATATTCTTCATAATAAACATCATCTTGAGGACGACCAATAATTACGCCATTTATTCTTTCGAAAATTCCCATTGAACCAAATGCACGCACGTAATCTTCCATTAACCAAGGTGGAGCGTGGACTTCTGCTGTCTCAATGAACAATATAGCATCATCAAAAGCATCTTTATTTGGAAATACATCTGTTGCTTTTAAAGAATGGAATAATTCCATGCAACCTCCAATTAAACGTCCAGTTGCTTTTCCTTTTCCATTTAAAATTTCATACCCGTTATTATCGAAAGATTCTCTATTGATATCTTTGTTGCTTTCATCCCATTTTAAACCGTATTTTCTAATTTGGGGTGATGTAGGTACATCACCAACTGGCTCGTTTTGGAACCAAGTTTGTTTAATTGAATGAACAGTATAATCATCCATTACAACATTTTCAGCGAAGTCAGTGAGTAGCAATGGACCGTAAAAACTGGAAACGCCAGCTTGATAAAACATAAAATGTAACGCAGTTGTATCAGAATAACCACTAAATATTTTAGGATTATTTTTTATTAACTCTAAATCTATATAAGGCCATAAACGAACAGAGTCATCTCCACCTAGAGAACAGATAATTGCTTTAACTTCAGGATCTCTGAGTGCTTGATGTAAATCTTCTGCTCTTTTTTCAGGGTGGTTGTATGTAAAGTCTGAACCTTTAAGCGCATTTGGCATTATCTTTACTTTCAGTCCGAATACATCTTTTAATCTTTCAATACCAACATTAGTTCTCCACATCATATCTTCTTCTCCAGCTAAACCAGAAGACAAAGAAACAATCGCTACTGTGTCACCTTTAGAAAGCTTATTTGGCTTGATAAGTTTACTCATATCAAAACCCCCTTATTTATTTGTTGTGCATAGTATATCACACTGATATAACTTGAAATCAAATTTTTCAGATGATAATATGATGTTGTTTGTAGGAAGAGTGTTAAAATTAAATTGAAAACTTGAGATAATAATAAAGGGGAAACAGAATATGGATAAAATCACGTTCCTCAATTATTTAGAGGATGAATTGTCTCGTTTACCGAAGGCGGAAAGAGACAAAATTATGTATGAATATGAGACTAAGTTTTTTGAGGCTCAAAATGAAGAAGAACTTATCCATGAACTTGGCAACCCTAAAGCAATTGCAAAAAAAGTATATGCCAATACTGCTATAACTGATGCAGAAATGGCTCCGAATTTTAAAAATGTTTTTCATGCTATTATGGCAACTCTAGGACTAAGTTTCTTCAACATTTTATTTATCATTACACCATTTCTTTTTATAACATTTATTCTATTAATAGTAGTCTTAATAGGAGCAGTTATGATGTTAGGACCTATTGTTAGTGTTGTGAACATCTTTATTAATGGATTCCATTGGATAGATGTAACGAACATTATGTTTGCTATTTCATTCTTAGGACTCGGATTGATGCTCTTAATTACTGGATTAAAACTTATTGAAGTAAGTTACAAAGGCATATTAAAATATTTAAGATGGTGTATAAAAATCATTAAGAGGAGTGCAGAGTAATGAAAAAACTATTTTTTGTAGGTTTAAGTATTTTTGTAGTTTTTGGATTACTTGGTACTTTTCTATGGTTTTCAGTAAACAAACAGTATGAAAAACAAGAAACATACAAAAAAGTATTTAAAAACAATGAAACGAATCAAATTATAATTAATGCTCAAAATACAGATGTAGATGTAAAAAAGGGGCGTTATTTAGAAATTAATTACGATGGAAAACATAAAGTTAACGCAAATATAGAAAACAATTTATTACATTTTTCTGAGCAAGATAAAAAGCTTACATTTAACGCTAACTTTATTCCTTTTAGAAAAGTTAATAATCATCTTACGATAACGCTTCCTGAAAAAAATTATAATGCATTTAATATCACTACTAATACAGGTAATATCAATATAGAAAATGTTAAGAGTAAAAATAGTAATATTATTACTGGGACAGGGAATATAACGTTTGATCAAGTAGATTTTCAACATGTTAAAGCTATGGCTGATGTTGGGAGTATTGGTATTAAAAACTCCAAATTATATGAATTTAATGGAGAATTGGATACAGGTAATATCACAGTAGATAACTCAGTGTTAAAAAATAATGAAATGATAACTTCAATAGGTAATATCAAAATAAGAGATTTGAAAAATGAATGTGATATTAAAGCATCTACTGAAGACGGAAATATACTTATAGATTATAAACATAAACCACAAGATACATTACTTCAATTACATGCTGATTCAGGTAGCACAAAAATAGAAAACAGTGCTTTTCACGGGGAAAAGGTTGGTAATGGTAAAAATGTTATTGAAAGTTATACTGATAACGGTGATATAAAAATTAAATAATAGGCTATATAAAATATAACCTCTAATCCGTTAAATTTAATTTATGGATTAGAGGTTATTTAATTGATGCATTTATTCACTTGCAAATATTATATCTGAATCTATTTCTCCTGTAACATATAGTGATTCTAAAGGTTTGCCTTGTAACCATTCATTAAATTTAAAAGTGTGTATATAACCATTTTCACCTAATGCAAATTTAACTTCTAGTTGTTCAGGAATATAAGCAGATGTGTGTATCGTACCTGACCAACTTCTAAAAAGTTTGCTATAAATTTCATAATCAGGGTTATTAAAGTATTCAAAAGCAGTTTCTAAAGGTAAATTTTCGTTAGTTATATTTTCAATTCTATTATATCGCTCTACTGATTCTTTTATATAATTTCTATTTTCATGTGTTAATACTTCAAAATGATTCGTACAAAGAATGTTCTCTTTAGTTACTACTGATCTTGGTGTAGCTTCTACAATAATGCTGTTGTTAGATGCATCCATCAAAATGTAACTAAATGAACTTCTATGTGGTATTTCTTTCAACAACGAAACAGCTTCATCAATATTTTTACAACATTCTAAAATAAGACGACCAATCATATAACATACAAATCCATCACCTGGCTTTTTACGATGCATAAAATTATAACCCATCGATAAACCATGTTCATTCATTCCATCCATTCTCCCAGTTACTCGAGATGTTGGGCCAATTTGTGCGTAACCACCATCAGTAGGTTGGAATAAGCTGAAACGTCCGTCATAAGTAGCAGGATTGTAATCATAGTTTCGAACCATAAAGTTTTTACCTAAAAATACCGAACAACCACTATCTTTAGCATAAACTCTATAATGACCGTAATTAAGAAGGACTTGCTCTAAAGGCATTTTTAGAGTATCTTGTATGCCCATCAGTTCCTCCCATATTTGCGGGGCGAATTGCTGATATATTTTTTTCGTTTCATTTATATTTATATCAAATCTAGGCCTTCTAACTCGCCATTCTTTTTCTCTGTTTTCGAGCATTTTAGTAGATTGTAACCACTTAGCTTGCGCAACTCCATAATCGTAGTGGTTTCCTCTAAATTCAAATGTTTGCATACTTACTTGTTGCAAAATCATCACTCCTATTCTTATTCATTTTGCTAGAAAATATTTCATTTGTCACGCAAATAAGCTATAAACCTTAATATTGGTCATAATTAATTAAAGAGATTGTAATAATGTCTTAACCTATGTAATTTTTTACCATGTTATATTTAATTTATCACATATCATTAAGTTATTTAGGAGGTATGTATGATGTGGAATCAAATATATATCTATACAAAAAAGAAATGGAAAGAATGGTACAGAGGTTAACAATTTAATTTAACTTAAATACAACAAGATAAGTATTTTAAACATAAAAAGAAAAATTGAAAATATCTATTATCAGAAAAACACACATTCGTTTAACTAATAAAACGAATGTGTGTTTTTGAGTTAATAATATTAAATTATTACAAGTTATCTGTAACAGGTGCAGATTCAACCTGTTTTTGATCACGCTTTGTTTGGTTTGACCAAAATATTGCAATACTAGGACCTGTTAATAAGTGTATGAAACTAAATATTGCACCTGGTACTGCTGATAGAGGATTAAAGTGAGCTGTAGCTAATGAAACAGCTAAGCCAGAATTTTGCATACCAACTTCAATAGAAATTGCTCGTTTATCAGGTCGTCCTAAACCTAATGCTTTGGCTAAAAGATAGCCAATAGTGAGGCCACAAACATTATGTAATAAAACGACACCAAACAATAATAAACCAGTTGCGATAATTTGTGTCTTATTACCTGCAACCACACTTGATAAGATCAATGAAATTGCAATAACTGAAATAATAGGTAAAATATCGACAGATTTCTCTGCTACCGGTCTAAAGAATTTCTGTACAATTACACCTAAAATAATAGGGATTAACACTACTTGAACTACTGAAATGAACATTTCCATAAATGATACTTGCAACCATTCTCTAGCAAATAAGAAAATGAGAGAAGGTGTTACAATTGGTGCAAGTAATGTTGATAATGTAGTAATTGAAACTGATAAAGCGGTATTTGCTTTAGCTAAATAACTAATTACATTAGATGCTGTGCCACCAGGACAACAACCTACTAATATCACACCTAAAGCTATATCTGGACTAAGATTTAAACCTTTAGCAATTAAATAAGCAGTGACAGGCATTACAGTATACTGTAATATAACGCCGATAATTACACTCTTAGGTGATTTAAATACTTCTTTAAAATCATTCGTTGAAATGGTCATACCCATGCCAAACATCACTATACCCAATAAATAAGGGATATAAGGTGCTATTTGAGCGATGGTACCTGGAAAACTAAAACCTAAAATAGCAGCTATTAACATCCAAACGACAAAAGTTTTATTAATAAACTGACTAAATTTCTTTAAATTACTCATAATGAACACCTTCCAAATTATATAATAATCTGAATATTACCAATAATCAGAAGTTATTTCAATGGTATATTAGAAGAAATATTTAAAAATAAAAATCAAATGAAAATCGATACAATAAATGTTACATTTTATACAAGAATTAAATCGTATTCTATGAATTAGATGTATAATGAGAGTATATCTTTTATGTAT
>X87_Garden_Dormouse__coassemble_104_pt1 | contig 18356 bp, 17 predicted proteins | sample X87_Garden_Dormouse__metabat2_low_PE_004 | metagenome-assembled genome bin X87_Garden_Dormouse | reverse complement strand
TCAATTATTGGAATTAACGTTGACATATTGTCATTCAGTTTTCAATGTTCATTTTTAACCGCTACAAGAATCAATTATACCAGTTATTTTATTTCGATGCAAGCTTTATTTTTAAAAAGTTTTAATTTGTTTTTTCGCTAGAAACAATCTTTTCAAGTTGTTAATTGCGAAGTAACTCACTTGCATAATTTATATTACATTGTTATTTCGTTAAATTCAAGCATCAAATTTACACTTTATTAACCTTTTTAACAAATTCTATAAGTTGTGTTCGTCTATGTGTTTCGACGACTTTTTTATAATATCAAGTTATATAGAGAACGTCAACGATTTATTCAAACAAATATGTATATTATTTCACTTTAAAAGCCACTATATATCATAATAGAAAATATGCTATACTTTATCAGTATTAAATAGTGTGGAGGGAATAGAATTGAAGCTATTTCGTAAAAAACCTACTAGTAAAATAAATAGAATAAGATCTTTTGCATTAGGATTAATCTTCTTAGGAATGATAATAATGTATATAGGTGTATTCTTCTTTTACTATTTCAAGAGTCAAATTGTTTTTAGTATTTTCTTAGTACTTGGTATGCTGGCATTAGGATTATCATTTATTGTTTATTTCTGGATTGGGATGCTTAGTTCGAGAACAATACAAGTTAAATGTCCAAACTGTGATCAATATACTAAGATGTTGGGTCGAGCAGATATCTGTGCAAATTGTAATCAACCTTTAACTCTAGATAAGAACTTAGAAGGAAAAACTTTTAATCAAGATTACAACAACAAACGTAAATCTAAGAAGTTAGAAGAAGCCGAACAGGATAATAATACTGAAGAACATAAATAAAAAAGCTAAAGACCTAAAGTCTTTAGCTTTTTTATTTGTTTTTATTTTTACTTTGACATTCCGGACAAACACCATATATTTCCATTCTGTGGTGTGTAACAGAAAAACTTGTTACATGTTGAGCTAGTTGTTCAACTTCATCTAATCTCGGATAATGGAAATCAGTAATCTTTCCACATTGATCACAAATGATATGATAATGGTTGTGTGTTTCAAAATCAAAACGACTTGATGCATCACCATATGTTAATTCTTTAACAAGTCCAGTTTCTTTAAAAACTTTCAAGTTATTATAAACTGTAGCAACACTCATATTTGGAAATTGTGGTGAAAGTGACTGATAAATTTCATCAGCTGTAGGATGACTATCTGCTTCTATTAAATATTGAAGAATAGATTGACGTTGTGGTGTTATTCTTACGCCTGTACTTCTCAATGTTCCAATCGCATCTTCTAATAAATGTTCAACATCTTCTGTACTATGCTGCATCCTTTCACCCACCTTCTAATTTATAATGATTATTATTTATAATATAGCCCCTATAACAGTGCTTTGTCAAACAATTAATCAATATCCTGACTGAATATTCACTTCATTATTTAACTCGCTATTATCATTTTCTATCATTTTATTGAGATTTTCTATTAATATATCTGCACATCTCTCCATATTACGATTGTCATTACCCGTGATGTGTGGGGTTATCGTAACATTTTCCATATCATATAGCTTTGAATCCTCCGGCAGTGGTTCAATTTCAAAAACATCTATAGAAGCATGTCGTATTTCTTTATTTTCTAATGCTTTTACTAACACATCTTCAGAGACTACAGTTCCTCTTCCTACATTAATAAAGTGTACATCATCATTCATAGATTTGAAGTCTTGTTCATCTAATAAATGTACCGTGTTATCTGTTTCAGGTAATACATTCACAATAAAGTCTGCTTTATGATAAACTTTACCTCTTTCTTCTATAGAATATACTTCATCAAATTCATCTACTTTGTGACCTGTTGTATTTATACCAATCACATTCATATTAAATGCTTTCGCAATACGTGCAGTTCTTTCAGGAATTTTGCCAGTCCCTAAAAATAGGATTGTCTTATTATAGATAGAACCGGGATTTAACTTATGTTTAAATTCATGGTTCTTTTGCGCTTCATATGTTTCTTTAAATAGTTTTATATCATTAAATATGTAACCAAAAATAAACTCTGCAATTTGAATTGCGTGTACGCCTCTAGCATTTGTTAATTTAATTCCTCTTTTGTCGATATAATCGAGTGGTAAATTATTTACACCAGTAGCAAACCACGCTATCAATTTTAAGTTCTTGCATTTATCTAAAAAGGTTTCATCTACTTCGCTATGATAAGCTACCAATACATCCGCTTCTTTTAATACATCATTATCAGCTAATTCTGGATGCTTATAGAAAGTAAATTCAACTTTAGGAAATGCATTTACTAATCTTTCTTCTTGATCCTTCAATTTCATCAAAGCAACTACCTTCATTTATATCATTCCTTCAAAAAGTTTTTTAAGTCTTCTATTTGTGTTTTAACTTTAACTTTTTCAATAACATGTATTACTTTATTATCTTCATCAAGAACAAATGTAGTTCGAACTATCCCCATTGATTCTTTACCAAAAGATTTTTTCAGTTGATATACACCAACCTTTTCAGATAATTGATAATCTTCATCTACTAACAAATCAAAATTTAGGCTATGTTTGTTTGAGAAATTAGAATGTTTCTTCTCACTGTCCCCACTTATACCATATACTTTAGTATTCAATTCATTAAAATCTTCTAAATTATCTCTAAAGTCACATGCTTCTGTAGTACATGTAGGTGTATTATCTCTTGGGTAAAAATACACAATAGATTTACTGCCTTTTAAGTCTTCACTAGATATTGTTTCACCATTTTGATTCTTTAAATTAAAATCTGGAAATTTGTCACCAATTTTTGTCATCATATACACTCCTTATCAACGATAGATACTTAATTTTATGATACGATATATATGAAAATAATTAAAACAAAAGAGGTTGATAAAATGGATTTTAAAAATAGTGAATATTTACAGACACTTTCTGATGAATATATTTTAGGTGGCGTTAACTCCCCTTCTCGTTCATATAAAGCGGTCGGTGGTGGAGCACCTGTAGTTATGAAAAAAGGGAAAGGCGCTTATTTATATGATGTAGATGGAAATAAATTCATAGATTATTTACAAGCTTATGGCCCTATTATAACAGGCCATGCTCATCCTCATATTACTGAAGCTATTAAAGGAGCAGCAGAAGATGGCGTACTACTAGGTACACCAACTGAATATGAAATTACATTTGCTAAAAAGCTACGTGAAGCTATCCCTTCATTAGAAAAAATTAGATTCGTCAACTCAGGTACAGAAGCTGTAATGACTACAATAAGAGTTGCGCGTGCATATACAAAAAGAGATAAAATTATAAAATTTGCTGGTTGTTATCACGGTCATTCAGATTTAGTACTAGTTGCAGCGGGTAGTGGTCCAGCTCAATTAGGAACGCCTGATTCTGCAGGAGTACCAAAAAGTGTAGCTCAAGAAGTAATAACAGTTCCTTTCAATGACATTGAATCATTTAAAGAAGCAATGGACCATTGGGGCGACCAAGTTGCTGGTGTTCTAGTTGAACCTATTGTAGGTAACTTTGGTATGGTTGAACCTAAAGAAGGTTTTTTAGAAGCTGTAAATGATATTACTCACGAACATGGTGGCTTAGTTATTTACGATGAAGTGATTACAGCATTTCGTTTCCATTATGGTGCAGCTCAAGACTTACTGGGCGTATACCCTGATTTAACTGCTTTTGGTAAAGTAATTGGTGGTGGACTACCAATCGGCGCTTATGGCGGTCGACAAGAAATCATGGAACATGTTGCACCTTTAGGTCCAGCTTATCAAGCTGGTACAATGGCTGGTAATCCATTATCAATGAGAGCAGGAATTGCATTATTAGAAGTTCTTGAACAGCCTGATGTATATGATTATTTAGATAAACTAGGTAAACAATTAGAAGAAGGTCTTCTAGAATTAATTGAAAAACATAATGTTAAAGCTACAATTAATCGTATTAAAGGTGCTTTGACTATCTATTTCACTGATGAAAAAGTTGAAAATTACATTCAAGCTGAAAACACAGATGGTGAGAAGTTTGCTAAATTCTTTAAATCTATGCTAAATCAAGGTATCAATTTGGCTCCATCTAAATATGAAGCATGGTTCTTAACAACTGAACATACTGAAGAGGATATAAAAGAAACTATAAAAGCAGCAGATATCGCTTTATCTCAACTATAAACTTGAAAATTGTTTAAAAACAATGTATAACCTATATATATAATAGACTTGTGAATAAAGTTACAAGCTTTCTTCAACAACAAAAAGGAATGGTTCTATGAAATTTGGGGCAAGAATATTTAAGACAGGTATCGCAATTGTCCTTGCTATATTTCTAGCAAATTTACTACCAGGTTCAGTCATGCTTACTTCCATAGCTGGGGTTACAGCAATGGTAGCTATGCAACCAAGTGTTTATCGATCATTTAAAACAGTAGTAGAACAATTTCAAGGTAATATCATTGGTGCGGTTACTGCCATTACCATATTCTCTATTTTTGGTAACAATGTAGTCTTTATTGGTCTTACTGCGGTTATTATTATTTCAATACTTTATAAATTTAATTTACAACACGTTTCTAATTTAGCCGTTGTTACAGCTTTAATCATACTTGGGCATCATGAAGGCGACTTCTATATTTCTGCATTCTACAGATTTGCTCTCGTTATGATAGGTGTATCAAGTGCATTCATAGTGAATTTTGCTTTTCTACCACCAAAATTTGAAACTAAAATGTATTATAACTCTTTAAATATCTCTACAGATATATTTAAATGGTTCAGATTAGTATTAAATGGTACAACAGAATTTCATTACGTTAAACAAGATTTAGAAAATATTAGAACTCGTATTGTAAAGTTAGAACAGTTTTATCTTTTCTATAAAGAAGAGAGAGCTTATTCTAAGAAAAAAGCATTTGCTCAAATGCGCAAAAAGGTGCTATTTAAAGAAGCTATCATGGCAACTAGGCGAGCCTATGAAGTATTGAGAAAAATGAATCGGTATGAAAATGATATTCATAATTTAGATGATGACTTTAAAGTACAAATGAAATTTGAATTAGATGAATTGATGGCATTACATGAACAAATACTCGTTCGTATCTCACAAAAAGCAAAACACGAACTCGATAATGTGCCTGATCATCTAGTAGAACCATATAAAGAAGAGCTAATGGATATTTTCATTAAAGAAATCACAAGTAACCCTGATCAAGATGATTATGATATAGAAAACATAATGCAAGTCATTTCAGCAATGTTGGATTACAAATCTAGTATTTTACATTTAGATAGACTTTCATCAAGTTACTTTAAATTCCACCCTGAAGATAGTGATATAGAAATTGCTGAGGAAGATTTCGATTTATAAGTTTGACTGGCAAAGCTACAATATTAACACTTATCTTAAAAAGAGACGGAGACACTTTTATGTCTCCGTCTCTTTTATTATATTGCTCTTTTTTCATTATATAAAGATTTTTTATACTGTATACCATTTAACACGTGCCCATTATAACTTCTATAGAGTATATGTTTTTCTTCTATTTGATTCGGACTTTTAACTCCAACTGCAGCTGCTAAATTAAATAATCCTTCATGCAAGCTTACAATATAATTCGACACTCTATATTCTTTCTCTGATACGACTAATGCTGTTTCTTTTTTAGGGTCAGTAGTTGCAACACCAACCGGACAATTATTAGTATGACATTGTTGTGCCATGATACACCCTACATTAATCATCAAACTTCTTGCAACATTGACTAAATCTGCGCCTAATCCTAATGCAATAGCAATTTGATCAGGTGTAATTAATTTACCTGAAGCGAATACTTTTACTTTATCTCTAATTCCGTTGTTTTTGAGTTCTAGGTCAAGCAGTGGTAAAGCAGTAAACAGTGGTAATCCTACTGTATCCGTCAATTCTTGAAAAGTTGCCCCTGTCCCACCTTCACTACCATCTACTGTAATGAAATCAGGAATGATTCCACTTCTTGACATTTCGCTTATCAAATCTTTTAAGTCTTCTATATTACCTACTACGATTTTAATTCCTACAGGTTTTTCTGATAGATTTCTTAACTTATCAACAAATTGTAATAGCTCTAGGTTATTATGTAGAAATTCAAATCTATTTGGTGAGTTAACAGTTTCATATGGCGTCACGTTTCTAATTTCAGCAATTTCTTTCGTTATCTTCTTGCCATCAATATGCCCGCCTCTTGTTTTTGCACCTTGAGCTAATTTTAGTTCAAAAGCTTTTACTTGTTCTATTTTAGATTTCTCTATAAATTCATCCTCATCGAAGTTACCTGCTTTATCCCTTACTCCGAATAATCCCGGGCCAATTTGAAAAATGATGTCACAATCTCCGGATAAATGATGGTCACTTAAACCACCTTCTCCTGTATTCATCCAAGAACCGCTTCTTGCTAAGCCTTTAGATAATGCAGTTATAGCATTTTTACCAAGTGCACCGTAGCTCATCCCTGATTGGCCTACTAATCTATTTACTACAAAAGGATGCTTTAATTCTGGACCAATTACCATTTCATTAGTTTCCGTTAATTTATAAGGTTCTACAGTTTTTTTAACTTGTGACTCTTTTCTATCAAATAACCCTTCATTATCAACATTATAAATATAAGTAGACATCATATCTTTTTGATTTATTTCTAATTCATCAACATCTATAGGAAACATAGAATTTTGAATATAAAAACCTGGTTCTTCAAATTGTCTCTTAGAACCAAAACTTTCTATTCGACTCTTATATTTACCTGGCATTACCATATTTAAATATTGCTTTCTAGAAAATGGTTTGCCATCGTTATCATTTAATATTAGATATTGTCTTAATTCTGGCCCAACACTTTCTAAAAAGTATCTTGCTCTCCCTAGTAAGGGATAATTTCTTAATACGCTATGATGTTTTTGTCTTTTGTCTATTATATAAAGTGTTACCCCCGTGATTAACAATCCAATTATAATAACAAAAAATAATATGTTCACAATTAATTGTAATACACTTAGAAAAGTCATAAAAATTCCCCCTCTTTTCTACTATGATAACTTAATAATATCATAGTTAGATAGAGGGGGATGTAATTTTACTCGAAAGATTGTATATTGTATAAATTGAAGTAGCTGCCTCTAGCTTCCATTAACTCTCTATGCGAACCAACTTCTTCAATATTTCCATTTTGTATAACGACTATTTTATCTGCATGCGTAATTGTTGAAAGTCTATGCGCAACAATTAAAGTCGTTCTTTCAGCGCTTAATATTTCAAGTGCATCTTGAATAATTTTTTCACTTTCTAAATCTAACGCACTTGTCGCTTCATCTAGAATCAGTACAGGTGGGTTATTTAAGAATATTCTCGCAATAGATACACGTTGTTTTTGTCCACCTGAAAGTTTAACACCACGTTCTCCTACTTCTGTTTCATATCCATTAGGCAATGACATAATAAAGTCGTGAGCATTAGCTTTTTTACTTGCTTCAATGACTTCATCTTCAGTCGCGTCTGGTTTACCTAATAATATATTTTCTTTAATTGAATCCGAGAATAAAATATTATCTTGTTCAACCATGCCTACTTGATGACGTAAGCTCTCTGTTGTGAAATCTTTAACGTTATGTTCATCTATCATAATTCTACCTTCTGTTACATCATAAAATCTAGGTATCAAACTAATTAATGTAGATTTACCGCCGCCACTCATGCCCACAAATGCGACTGTTTCACCTTTATTAATATTTAAATTAATTTGATGTAACACTTCATCGTCATATTCATTATATTTAAATGAAACATTTTCAAATTCAATATCACCATTCGTAATTTTAATGGGTTCGGCGTCTTCTGTATTTTTAACATCGTATTTTTCATCAAATAAATGAAAAACTCTGTCCATAGAAGCAATACTTTGAGTTAACGTTGTTGATGAAGAAACTAGTCTACGTAACGGTCCATAAAGTTGTTCTAAGTAAGCAACAAATGCTGCTAAAGTCCCTACTGTTAATTGTCCATTTATAACTAAAAATCCTCCGATACCTACTACTAACAATGGCCCTAAATCTGTTACTGTATTGATGACAGCAAATGATTTAGCGTTCCATAATGTATGTTCAGTAGCTTTCGTTAGAAAATTACGGTTACGTTCGTCAAATCTTTTTTCTTCATTTTTTTCAATAGCAAAACTTTTAATCACAGACATTCCAGAAACTCGCTCATGTAGAAAACCTTGAAGCTCAGCTAAACTTTGTGATCTTTTTCTAGTTAGCCTTCTTAACTTTCCGAAGAAGTAATAAATACTAAAGATGAATAGTGGAAAAATTGCAATTGCTGCAAAAGTTAATTTAATATCTAAAACAAACATAATACTTAATGCTATAACAATTGTTACTAAGTCTAGCCAAACATTCATAAGCCCCGTTAATATAAAATCTTTTGTCTGTTCAACGTCATTAATAACACGTGAAATTACTTCACCCGCTTTGTTGTTCGCATAAAATCTTGAACTCAAAGCCTGTAAATGTGTATATAATTTTTTACGAATATCATACAAAATCTTGTTAGATGTCCATTGCGCTAGATATTGTCTAAAGTACTCTATTGGTGGTCTTAAAACTATAAATATAAATCCCATAATTAATAGTGCATAAGTTAACTTTTCAGTTTTTTGCCCAATTGATAGTGCACCATTATTTATTACATCATCAATAACGAATTTTATTAATAATGGTAATAATAAAGGAATCCCAAATTTTAAAATCCCAATGATAATCGTACCTACAATATGCCAAGTATATGGCTTTACAAATTGTAAATACCTTTTGATCATTTTTGTTCCCCCATTCATAATATCAAAACGAAACAGCCTAGCAGATCGCTAGGCTGTATAATTTTTTCATTCTCCTGGATAATGTCTATCAATAGAATGAAATCTTTCTTGCCAAACTTTAATAAAGTCAGGCGCAAATGGTCCTTTTTTCCTTTCAATCCATTGTTGTAGAATATCAACATTTCTTCGTAGAATTGTATCAATATCTTTTGGATAATTCATTTGTTTCATATGCTGACGATATTCATCTTCATCTAAGAGATGATATTTCCCACTTGGGTACACTTTTATATCTAAATCGTAATCAATATATTTAATTGCTTCTTCATCACAAACAAATGGTGAAGAAAGATTACAATAATAATAAACACCGTCGTCGCGGAACATACAAATGACATTAAACCAATATTCAGCATGGAAATAAACAATCGCAGGTTCTCTTGTAACCCAAGTTCGTCCGTCACTTTCTGTTACGAGTGTACGATTGTTTCCACCGATAATGACATGACTCGTACCTTTAAGAATTGTTGTTTCAGACCATACACGATGTATATTACCATCATGTTTATAACTTTGAACCTTAATTACTTGGCCTTCTTTTGGTATGGATTCTTTGACCATGTTCCACACCACCTTTTAAATATTTACCAAGCTATTATATCATACTTCAATAAATAATCTAAAATAATGTTTTAGTTAAAGTAATTGATTCATTTGCGTGAAAATTTTAGTCATTGACGTAGAAAATGACAAAGTATCTTTTTCGTTTTTGTTCATCCACTTATAAGGTGGTTTAATATTTTCTTTTTGCATGTATGCCTTATATACTTTCATATTCCAAGTCATATGCGTAAATACATGTTTAGTTTGTATAACAGGTTCATTCTCTATCGTAATGACAGAATCAAGTTCATCTTCAATAGCATCAATACTTGTGTCTTGTTCAAACATTGGAAATTCCCACATACCATTTAATAATTTAGTATCTCTTTTACGTATAAGGATTTGACCTTCTCGGTTCGTAATATAAAGTACGTCATAATCAATTGTTTTTTTCTTAATTTTCTTTTTCTTAACTGGTAATTCTGAAACAACACCTTCTGCAAATGCTTCACAGTGCTTTTGAACTGGACATAATATACATATAGGCTTTTTAGGTGTACAGATTGTAGCGCCTAGTTCCATCATCGCTTGGTTAAAATCACCAGACTTTGTTTCTACGAATGGTTGCAATTCTTTTTCAAACAATTTTTTAGTTTTAGGTTGAGCAATATCAGCATCGTTACAAGTTAACCTACTCCAAACTCTCAATACATTTCCATCCACTGCCGGCAATGGATGATTATGTACAATACTCATAACAGCAGCATTAGTGTATGGACCTACCCCTTTAAGGGATTGAAAGCTTTCTGGATCATCAGGTACTTTCCCATTATATTTGTTGTGGACTTCTTTGACCGCTTCATGAAAATTTCTAACCCGTGAATAATAACCTAAACCTTCCCAATATTTAAGGACATCTTCTTCATTTGTAGTACTTAATGCTTCAATTGTAGGGAAACGCTCTATAAAAGCATTATAATATGGTCTTACAGTATTAACTTGAGTTTGTTGCAACATCACTTCACTTAACCAAATGTAATATGGATTTTTAGTTTCTCTCCAAGGCATTTGTCTTTGATTTTCATCAAACCATTTAAGTAAATCGTGCTTAAATTCATTTATTTCTAACATTTTGACACTACTTTCTGGTTAATTGCTTTAAGATTTCTATACTTATGCTATATAATATATATCATATACCTTAAAGTAAAGAGGTGAAATTTATGGATACTGGAACACATGTCGTTATGGGTGTAGCCTTAACTGGCCTTGCAACGTTAGATCCAAACGTAACACCAACGTTTGCAGCAGTTGCAACTGGTATTATGGTTGGCTCTCAAATTCCTGATATAGATACAGTATTAAAGTTTAAAAATAATGCTATTTATGTAAAAAACCATAGAGGAATCACGCATTCTATTCCTTTTACATTATTATGGCCACTTATTTTATCATTTTTAATATTTGTTATATTTCCAAGCGTTAATTTATTACACATTTGGTTATGGACACAGCTTGCTGTATTCTTTCATGTTTTTGTAGATATTTTTAATTCTTATGGTACACAAGCACTCCGGCCAATTTCTAACAAATGGATACAATTAAGTATTATAAATACCTTCGACCCTATCATATTCATTACGCATTTGATTGCTATACTTTTTTGGACATTAGGATTGAATGCGGGTGTTGCATTCGGCACACTATACCTTGCACTGGCATTTTATTATGCGATACGATTCATATTACAAGATGCTATCAAGAAACAAGCTTTAAAACAAATCCAACAAGAGCATAATCCAGTGAAAATTTTCGTAGCTCCAACCATTCGTTTTATGGAATGGCGCATTGCGATACAAACTGAAACGCACGATTATGTTGGACGAAGCTACGGTCGTAACGTTTCATTTAATGATGTCTTCAAAAGACAAGCTTTCCCTAACGACCATATTATGGAACATGCTAAATTCGACAAAAATCTCAGAGCATTTTTAAACTTCAGTTCAATATATAGATGGGAAGTTACTAGAGTAGATCAACATACGACAGAATTAAGGTTCATCGATTTAAGATATTTAAAAAATGGCCATTATCCATTCGTTGCGATACTACTACTAGATGACGATATGAAAGTCACAAGTTCATATATCGGTTGGGTCTTTACAGAAGAAAAATTAATGAAAAAATTAGAAGTATAATTAATATATGACACGAGAAAGTTCAGCATATAAAAAATCCCCTTTCAAAGTTTTCAACGTTTAAGTTGCATACTTTGAAAGGGGGTTTTTCTTCAGTTTAATCTTTAAAATATTTTACTTTATCTGCTCTATTAACATTTATCCAAGCTAAATACACAATACCTAATTCAAAATAAAATAATATGTGATAAGGTAAATTGGTTACAGAAGCATTCCCTAAAATCATTGTCTGTTGGAAACCATTAATAATATAAAATAATGGATTTAACTTGAGTACATTCACCCAAACAGCATACATATTATTCGGGACATATAAAACTGGCACGATGAATAATAATATGATTAATAAACCAAATACAATAAATCTCGTTTTATAGAAATATTTTCCCAGCAAACCAATGATGGATGCTAATGGAACAAGTAAAATATATGCCATTACTAAATAATAGAAAAAACCTAAATGATTAATATCTATTATTTCAGACATGTTTGTAGATACCATACCTGTAATTGTAATAATTATAAGAAACATTAACATTGCTAAAAATACTTGGGCAGATGTCCCAACATAATAAGGAACAGATAACCTATTGTATAGTGCCCCTTGCTTTCTTACAGTTTTCTCAGCGTGAAATAACGATAAAAATATCCATATATAAGCAAAAAATCCTACAAGTCTAAAGAATGAAGTTGATCGTTGTATATCTATTGTATCTCGTATCAACAGTTGTCCAAATGTTAAAATAAGCAATAATAACATTATACCAAACGCCGATAAATAGTACTTGTAATGATAACGAACTTCAAAGAAGCAATATTTGATCATATGTGGAAAATGCTTGATGTGTTGTTCAAATAATTCGTTCATATTAACCTCCTATAATCGAATAAAGATCCATTTGTTTGCTTTCAAGTCTGCTACCATATACCCGTCTCTTGATTTAACGACCCAATTATCACTAGAAATATTATATTTTTTGATGAGTTTTTCTTTATTTTTAATATCAAATGTAAAGCCAATTAATTTATTGTCGCTGTCAAAAATCATATGGACTTTTTGACCTTCCATTTGCTCATTAAATCTATTTTCATTTTCTGGTCTGATAGTCTCAGATACTTGTTTATGGCTTTTATGCATAAAACTATTATAAAAATCAATATAATTTAAATAATTATCATCCACATAATCTTCTAATTCAGACCAATTTTTTTCTTCGTATAAGCCTGCTGGATTAAAGAAGTATAAATTATTTTTATTTGTTGTATAAGCTTGACTGTCTATTTCTAGTCTATATTTAGATTCATTTTCACCAGTGACATCTAGGAAACTATATTGAGGAAGTTTATAATTTTTATCTTTAGATGATGATTGTACTTCTGTATCTTTTTTTAACGATAATATATATGCTGATTTGTCTATGTATTCAGGCTTACTGTTCGTAGCAATAACTTGTTTAGTTGTATCTTCTTTATTAGAACTTAAATTTCCTACATCCAAGAACATGAATAATGCTGCTAACGATGCGCCAATAAGAAAAGTCGTACCGTAAAATAACATTTTTTCTATAGATTTAGGTATTTTACCGTATTGATATTTGCGCATTCTTTTATAACCTTCACCTTGTGCAACTGGTAACTCTTGCTGTGATATTCTCCATTTCAAATCATATAACGACTTTTGTTCTTTGTCATAAAGTTGATTATACTTTTTATAATAATCTCTATAGTGATTTAAAACTTCTTTCACTGTACCTTCTTTTCTAACTTGACCGTATGTTAACCAAATTAAATAGTTGCTCATTTTCTCTATAGAATGAACATGATCATCTATCAATACTGCAGCTCTATCATTTTCTTTCTGTTCTGTTAAAAAATCATGAAATTTTTGTTGAAATGATTCATTTAAATATTGAATGATATTTGTAAAAATCGCTACAGTAGGTTTCATATAATTACTAATACCAATAAGTAATTGAGCATACTCACTTTGGGTAATTTCTTGGCATGTAGAAGTACCTTTATCTTTTAGCTCTGCAAAATCTAAAATCTCATCTTGTAACTTAGATATGTTTTTAGCACTAACCTTTGATAAACTTAGCGTTCTTATAATCAATTCATTTAAAGTTTGAAAATCATTTTCTTTATGCGAAACATCAGCAAGAAATGTTTGTTCGTTATTGGTTACTTTACCTATGTTGGGCGATATTTCCTTTGTCATTAATCTGCTGATTAATTCTTTACCTGATTCATCATCGCCTATTATGCCAAGTACTTCACCACGATATAGATGTACCGTCACATTCTTCAAAATAATTTCTCTATCTAAACGATTTAATTTGAACAAAGATATAATTTTATTCTGTTTTTTAGTTTTGTAATAATATTTTGTTGCATTAACAACTCTTACTAATATTTGCTGTGTCATACTGCACCACCATTATAGTTGTAGAAGACTAACTGGAATGCCTTCTTCAATTTTTGAACCTTTTAATCTGAAGCCCCACGCAAACACACCATTAATTCTTTCAACTTTAAAGTAACTGCGCGTCTCACCTATTAGTCCATAAACCTTTCCTGTTTCTATCTTAGATGTATCAACAAGATAAGCTTCTGCAATTAAAGCTTTTCTTTTATAAACTTCGTATTCATTTAGAATACCCATCGCTTCAGCTTTTCTCATTTTTTCTCTATAATCCGCTATTACTGTGTTTAATTCGTATTCTGTCATTTCTACAAATTTTTTATCTTCACTCATCTACAATACCACTTTCTCTTAATTTGTCATTAATCATATCAAATGTATAGCCTTTTCTCGCTAATGCTTGAACGACATGAGTTTTTAGTTCATATCCATTATATTTCTTTTGATATTTATTATATACCTTTTCTAAATCTTTCATCAAAATATTTTCAACATCGTCAGAAGTTGGTTCTATATTTAAATCTGTTAAATGCTCGTTAATAAGCGAAAAAGCATATCCTCTTTGTTGTAGCGTTTGTACGATAGATTGTTTTAACCTATTTGGTGGCTGTTTCTTTTTACTCATAATTTTATTTGCAATATTTATAATTCTATCATCAGACATTTCTTCTTCAAATTTTGATTTATATTTTAATATTAAATCATTTGATAGTCCTTTTTCTTTAGCTACTCTTTCAAAATGATCTGGACCTTTATCAGTTGTTTTTAAAATTGTATTTTTCAAACTTTCAATATAATCTTCGTGATTAATATAGCGATTGTTTTTACAGTAATCAATTACATCTTTAACTAAATCGTAACTGTACTCTTTGTCCGTTAAATATTGTTCTACTTCTAGTTCCGTTCTTTTTTTATGGGATAGATATATAATTGCTTGATTTAAAGCTTGTCTATATTGATCATAGTCTTTAATTTTTTGAAGTTGTTCTTTCGTAACTTCCATATCTTTTCTTAAATTAAAATATATATAAGTAGCTTGATCAATACCCATCTCAAATTCGTTGTTAATAAATAAATTTAGCCGTTCTTTGTTTTTCTTTTGTACTTCTAATTTAGTGATTTTCAGCAAATTGAATCCCTCCACATTTATATATAGAATACAATAAAACACACTGAGTTTAAAAGTTTAATCACTTAACCCAGTGTGCTTTGTTATTGGTTTAATTCATTTATAGCTTGTGTATATTGACTATCTGTAATATATTTTTGTTGTTTCATTTTCTCTAATGTTGATTTAATCCTTGTTACATAACTATCACTAATGTTATTAATATCGAAATTTGATGGCGCATTAACAACGCTTGCTAAAATTGCACTTTGTAATACTGTAACTTGTGGTAAATAAGGATTATTTTTATCTACTGTAGCGCCAAAATAATAATTAGCCGCTTCTTCTATAGTATAATTGTTTCCTCCGAAATATATATTATTAACATAAAAACTTAGTATATCATTTTTATCATAAGTATCTTCTACTCGCTTAGCTACAAACATTTCTTTTACTTTACGCGTCATTTGAGTTTCGTTCGTATAAAAATAATTTTTGACGACTTGTTGTGTTATCGTACTACCACCTTGTGTCAATTCACCATTTTTTAATGATACTACTAAAGCTCTTGATACACCTCTTAAGTCTATACCCTCATGATCATAGTACCGTTTATCTTCTACGGCAACGAATGCATTTTTCGTATAATCAGGCATATCTTCAACTTGAACATAAGATGGTTTATCTTCTATTTTTGTTAATTCATCTACGTCCGATGTTCTTGACCACATATACATAACTGCGATATAGAACGCGATAACAAGTATGATTAATATAGCTAAAAATCCAAATAATTTGGACACTTTTTTTCTTTTTCTAGGTTGTATAGGTTCTTGATAGTAGTGTTGATATCTTCTATATTGAACTTCTTCTTCAGAATTTGTTTGAGAAATATCATTTTTCTTATTTTTAAATAGCCCCATCTTTGCGCTCCCTCATTCGTATTTCTTTTATTATTATATCTTGTAATAAGTATTTTAAACACTGGTTTTTACTTAAAAACAAGAAAATCAGTCCGGAGACTTACTTTTACGTATTACTTTTAGCGTATTTGGGTATATATATTAGTATATGCAAACAAGGAGGAATAATGAATGGCAAAAATAAAAGCAAATGCAGCACTTGTACAAGTTTTAAAAAATTGGCAGATTGACCATGTGTATGGAATACCTGGTGATTCAATAGATAAAGTTGTTGATGCTCTTAAAACAGAAGAAGAAGCGATTAAATTTTATCATGTGAGACATGAAGAAGTCGCTGCACTTTCCGCTAGTAGTTATGCTAAGCTAACTGGAAAAATAGCAGTAGCTCTAAGTATAGGCGGACCAGGAGCAATCCATCTATTAAATGGTATGTATGATGCCAAAATGGACAACGTGCCTATGCTTGTATTAGCTGGTCAAACAGACTCAGACAAATTGGGAACAAAATTTTTCCAAGAGGTTGATTTACCAGCATTATTCGAAGATGTTGCCGTTTATAATAAACAAATTGAATCAGCGGAAAACATCCACGAAACAGTTAACGAAGCAATTAAAACAGCATACGCTAAAAAAGGTGTTGCTGTACTTACAATTCCAAGTGATATATTAAGTGGAAAAATAGAAGATAAAGTTCCAAGAGAAACTTATGAATTTCAAAATTCAGTTAAATATGCTGAAGAAAGTGAAGTTCGAAAAGCAGCTGAATTAATTAATAATAGTGAAAAACCTGTTGTATTAACGGGTGTTGGAGCTAAAGATGCAAAAGATGAACTACTCGATTTCATCGATCACATTGATGCGCCGGGTGTAATCACATTACCAGCAAAAGGTATCATCCCTGATAAACACCCTAATTTCATGGGTAATTTAGGTAAAATTGGTACAAAACCAGCTTTCGAAGCTACTAAAGACGCAGACTTATTAATTTTAGTCGGTACTAACTATCCTTATGTAGATTATTTACCTGATAAAGATATACCATGTATTCAAATCGACATTAAACCATCAGTTATTGGCAATCGTTTTAATGTAGATGTTGGTTTAGTTGGCGATACTAAAAATGTACTAGATTCATTAACTAAAGAAGCTAAAAAAGTAAATGACCGTAAATTCCTTAAAGCATGTCAAGAAAACATGAGAACATGGAATAAATGGCTTGAAGAAGATAGAACAGACGATAGCATGCCAATTAGACCTGAAAGATTAATGGCAGAAATTGAAAAAATAGCTACCAAAGACACTGTTTATTCAGTAGATGTTGGTACTTCCACAGTTTGGAGTACACGTTATTTACAGCTAGACCATAATAATCAATTTATTACTTCATCATGGTTAGGTACAATGGGCTGTGCTTTACCAGGAGCAATCGCTAGTAAAATAGCAAATCCTGATAAACAAGCAATCGCAATTACTGGTGACGGTGGTTTATCTATGGTTATGCATGACTTTGTAACAGCCGTACTATATAAATTACCAATCATTGTTGTCGTATTAAATAACCAAGAGCTTTCCTTCATTAAATATGAACAACAGGCAGCTGGTGAATTAGAATACGCTATCGATTTAGGAGATATAGACTTCGCTAGATTTGCTGATAGTTGTGGTGGTATCGGTTATAACGTTTCAGATGTAGAAGATATTGCACCAACATTAGAAAAAGCAAAACGAGCAGATAAACCAGTAATCGTTAATGTAAGAGTAGATCCAGATGCTGCCCCACTACCAGGAAAAATCGTTTGGGATGAAGCACGAGGCTATGCGAAATTCGAAATTAGAACAGCGTTAGAAGAAAACAGATTAGAAAAAATGCCACCATTAAAAACATTAATTAGAAGATTCTTCTAAATTAATAGTCTAATTAGAAGAGCTTAGGACATAAATCCTAACTCAAAATAAATAGCATCTCATTTCACTGATTTATTCAGTTAGAAATGAGATGCTATTTTTATATAATCTTCGATTTTATTTGTGCATGCTTTGGGGTATGAGTCTTTGACCCAATGTCATATACCTTTTGTTATATTGGCAGTAGTTGACTGGGCGGGCTTGTTTATACTTTCTTGCACGTTAGCCATCATTTCCTTTTAAGATTTACCACATAAAAAAACCACCCACCGTAATGGTGAGTGGCAATTAAAGCATTTATTGAAGCAATG